>OGKG01001289.1_pt1 | contig 30447 bp, 23 predicted proteins | sample 1572201 | NCBI WGS metagenome assembly OGKG01 (sample SAMEA2582146, study PRJEB24529) | metagenome | biome: Human gut stool | place: China | collected 2011 | reverse complement strand
ATTTAGTGCCGGAGCCAGGACAGGGTAGCGGTATTTATAAAACTGCTAATCGTGGAGGGGAGAAATGAGCCGAGGAAAAAACGTTCGATAAAACGGTATATAAAAAACGTTATATGAAAAAATTAAATTATGCTCTTTAATGAAAATTTTTGGGGTTTAAATGTTCGTTTTCATCAGCAAATATATGTCTTTATTTTATTGAACCAAAGGAGAATTGTATTTTTTTATATATTAATATATTGAAGAGATAGTTTTTATCGTGAAACTTTCTTATACACATTTATTTTCATGCTGTTTTAAACGAACGATTAAATCGGACATGTTATTTAGAGGTGTTTCGTGTTGATATTGTGAGTTTTCAAGTGTGCAGAATGGCGTTTGTAAGAAGTTTTAGATAATTGTATGATGAGGATTTTTTTATTATCGTTATTTTTCGTCGTGTTTCTTTGGAACCGGGGGTATTCGCAAGTGGCGACCGATTCGGTTCGGGTGTACTATCGGCAGGGGTATCGTACGGTGGAGCTTGATTACAGGAGTAATCGATCGGAGTTGGAACGTTTCATGCGTGTAGTACGAGAGGCTTACGCGGCAGACCGTATCGAGCGGCTGGTGATTCGTTCATACGCTTCTCCCGACGGTTTAAACCGGAGCAACGAGCGGCTTGCCGTGAACCGGGCGGAATGTATGAAGGTTTTTATCCTGCAACAGACGGGTGTGCCGGACACGAGTATCGAGAAACGTGCTGAGGGTATTGCCTGGGGGATGTTGCGGGAGTTGGTGGCTGTCTCGGGGATGAAGTACCGGGACGAGGTGTTGGATATTCTGGATCGGGTGCCCGTGTGGGTGTACGATGGTGCGGGGCGTATCGTGGACGGGAGAAAGAAGCGGTTGATGGAGTTGCGGGGTGGCGCACCTTACCGGGAGATGCTGGGGACGTTGTTCCCGGAGTTGCGGAGTAGTCTGGCGGTGTCGTTGTACGTGAAAAAGGATAGCGCGGGGATGGTTGCCGGGGATGGTGGAGTGGGAGTCGCTGAAGAGGTGAAGGAAGAAGAGAAGCGAGTCGTGGAAGAGAGTGTGGGGGCTGAACTTTCCGGGGATGCGGAGGTCGTGGATGAAGGAACGGGAGTGGAGGTCGTGGAGTCGATGGCGACGAGTGACGGTGTACAGCGGTTAGCGGTGAAGACGAATCTCGTGTACGATGCGGCGTTGATGCCTAACGTGGAGGTGGAGTGGTTGTTTCACCCGCGTTGGAGCGTGAGTTTGGAGGTGGACGTGGCGTGGTGGAAAAAGGATAGCAAGCATAAATATTATCAGGTGTGGGCGATTAGTCCCGAGTGTCGCTACTGGTTCCGGACGCGAGCCCCTTGGCACGGTCAGTACGTGGGGTTGATGGCGGGCGGTGGAGCCTATGACTTGGAGAACGGGCACACGGGTTACCGCGGGGAGGCGGGATTCGTGGGGGCGACGTACGGTTTCATGTGGCCTATCGGGCGGCATTTGTCGTTTGACGCCGAGGCAGGTGTGGGGTATATGCACACGCGTTACAAGGAGTACGAACCGCTTGACGGGCATTACGCGTATAAGCGCACGAGGCGTATGAATTATGTCGGACCGATTAAATTGAAATTTTCTATCGCGTGGCGTTTTTGGAATGTCGATGATAAGAAGGGAGGTGCAAAATGATGAATGGATTAAATGGGGGATGGAGGCTCGTGTGGCACGTGGTGGTGGCGGCGGGTATGTTGATGATGGGCGGGTGCCGGAAGGATTTGTGTTATAACCATTACCGGGCAATGACGCTCGACGTGGAGTGGGAACAGGCGTGGGAGCGCGACCACGGGCGGCAGTGGAATGTCTGTTGGGATGCAGCCACGCTGGGATGCGCTTACGAGGAGTTTCTGCCGGGTGTCCCGGAGGGGATCACGTTGTTGATGTATAACGGTGACGGCGAGCCGGCGAAGACGTTTCTTCGCCCGGACGGGGGGGAGTTGATCCTCGGGGAAGGAGTGCGCTCGATGTTGTTCTATAATAACGATACGCGTTGTATCGTGTTTGATGATATGGCTTCCGCCCCGTTGGCGAGGGCTTCGACCTCTACGCGTACACGGGCTTCTCTTCCGGAGATGCATGCCGGGGAGCGGACGGTGAACCCGCCGGACGTGTTGTTCGGGGCGTTTCTACCCGATGTGCCGGAGGTGGGGTTGCACGAGAAGCACGAACGGCGGGTAGTGATGAAGCCTTTGGTGCATACTTACCTCGTGCGTTTCAAGATGGACGCGGGTGCCGAGCACGTGTCGCTGGCACGGGGTGCGTTGGCAGGGATGGCGGAATCGGTGATGTTGCGTGACGGGTCGACTTCGGAACAGACAGCGACGCTTCTTTTCGATTGCGAGGTGAAGGCGTGGGGTGCCGAGGCTCGAGTGTGTTCGTTCGGGGTGGCGGGTTTTCCTGACAAGTATTATGCCCAAAAGGCTCAACGGGCGGCGAAGACTCCCGAACGCTATTCGCTTAACTTGGAATTGATGTTGCGGAACGGGCGCACGAAGACGTTTTTCTTCGATGTTACCGACCAACTAGCGGATCAGCCCCGCGGGGGAGTGATCGAGGTAGGGGGGATCACGATTGGGGATGAGGATATATCTACCGATTCGGGATTTGACGTGAACGTCAGCGACTGGGGTGAGTACGAGGATATCGATCTACCGATAGGTCATTAGAAGTATCGTGAAATTATTAATCTATATTTTTTATTCATTTAAAATTTTGAGTCATGAAAAAGTCTTTATTAACCTTGGCAGTTGCGACACTTGGGTTCGCTGCCTGTACAAACACGGAAGACATCGAGAACGGGGTGCTTCAGTCCGGAAAGCAAATTGGTTTCGAGTCGCATGTAAACAAGAATTCGAGGGCGTTAGTGAATGATAATTTTACACAGTTTAGCGTGTTCGGGTCTTATATAAAAGGAACAAGTTCTACTCCGGTACAGATTTTTAATAAAGAGATTGTTACTAAGAAGGAAGACAAATGGGTGTATGCTGATGCTAACGCACGTTATTGGATTGACGGGGCGGAATATACATTTTACGCGTATAGCAAAGAGAATGGGACCACGGGAACTACTCGTTTTTCCGGGGCCGCGTTGACGCTTGAGGATTACACGGTTGATGGAACAGAAGCTAATCAAAAAGACCTTGTGTTTGCTTCTGAAAAGGCAACGGGGAAGGAAAGTGGGAATGAAAAAGTTGCATTCGATTTCAAGCATATTCTTTCCAAGATTTGTTTCAAATTCACCAGCAATTTTCCGGAGGGGTATACCGTGAAAGTAGACCAAGTGCAAATAAGAAACATGAGAGATAAAGGAACATTTACAGCTTCAACAGCGGCGTGGACCGGGCAAAAACGTTCAAAGGAAACGGAGGTTGCAGATGAAATGTTGACGATTGTTGTTCCGTTTGCAGAGGCTGATGTTAATAAGGTTCTAAACCCGAAAGATGAGGTGAGAACAAATGATATTTATGTGCTTCCGTTTGAATATGAGCGTCCCAATGTTCGTCTTTATTTTCGTTTGACGATTACGAATAGCAACAATGAAGTTGTTTCCCAGAAGGGAAATTTTGGGGCGTTCCAACCGACTTGGGCGAAAGGTACGGCTTATTGTTATAATGTAACTCTTACCGGTACGGAAGCCGGTCTTGAAAAGATTGAGTTTACGACAGATACGAATATGAAACTTGATGGTTGGGCTACCGGTACAGATGATGTTGACTTCAACTTTGGCGCAGAGGTTAAAAATAATTAAGCGAAATAATCACGGTTGAGAGTTTCAACCTTTTTTGCCTGTCGGGATTGAAACCCCGGCAGGCACTTAGATAACGAGAGTGTGTAAAAGAATAAAGGCAATGATGATGAAGGATTTTTGTTACCGATACGTGGTGGCGATGGCGTTGGTGGCGGTGTCGCTTTCCAGTTGCACGAAAACCTCGGTTTCGGGTGACGAGGAGGAGGGGATGGTCGTGCGTTTCGGGAAGACGGATGTTGTTTCTCGAGCGGCGATCACGAATGAGGGATTTCTTGCGGAGGGAAATAGTTTTCAGGTGTGGGGGGCGTATCGTTCTACCACGGACGCTAGTTTTACCCCGACGCTAGTTTTCAATGGCACGAATGTGACTCGTGAGGGTGAGGCATGGACTTACACGGATATGCGTTACTGGCTCCCGGGGTTCAGATATAATTTTCGGGCGTTGTATCCTGTCGATTTGGAGGGGGTAACGTTCGATGAGAATGCCGTCTTGCTTTCCATCGCGGAGTACGATGGTAGGGGGCAAGACGATATTCTTTATGCGGCACCGGGAGAGATAAAAGCGGTTCAGGGAATGATGCCTGCCGTGGCGCTGGACTTCCGGCACGTGCTCTCGCGTGTAGTGTTCGTGGGGGCAGTGCTGCCAGCCTTGGGCAAGGAGGTGACGGTGACCTCGGTAAAGGTGTATGGTATGGCGGTGAAGGGAAAGTGGACGGGTACAGCCGAGGCTCCTTGTGGCACGTGGACAGCGAGCGGGGAGAGGGCGACAGATGTGCTCCCTTATGCTTCGAATAATTCTGGGGTGCGATTTCCGACGACCGGTGAGTCGCGGGTTGTACTCGAGGTGCTGATGATCCCGCAGTCCATTCCTGCCGACGCCGTGGTAGAGATCACGTACAATTACGGGGACGGGGTTAATCGCACGCAACGTGCCAATCTTAACGCGGTGTCTGTTTCGTTCGGGGCGACGTGGAAGCCCGGGGCGGGTTATCGTTATAGCTTCACGGTGGGTGATGCCGATTATATTCTTTTCGAGCGGCCTGCGGTGACGGAGTGGATTGATGCTGACGGTGGAAATTATATTATTCAATAATCATTGCACGAGTTATTATGAGATACTTGAAATTGATACACGTTCTTACCTGTGCCGCCGCATTTGCCGCTTGTGGCGAGAAGCCCGAGGTGGAGCCCCGGGTGGACGAGACGCATTACGTGACTTTTACTGCACCGGCGGTGACGATGAGCGGCGTGGAGGTTGGGGCGGACGGTTTGTCGCGAGCCAAGTTGCTTAATGCTTTTCCGGAGGGGGAGGCGTTCCGCGTGTACGGGTATTGTGTCCCGAAGCAGGTGAATAACACGAGTGAGGATTGGCAGGCGGCAAGTTCGCCGTGGGACACGAAGTCGGGATTCGTGAGGGCGGACGTGTTTTATGCCACGGACGTGAAGTGTGGCGGTGGTGATGCCTCGTACGGGAATAACTTGAAAGAGTGGTATGTCGATGAGGTGGGGGATGTTCCGGCGGGAGCGAATGCCGCGAACTTCCGGTACTCGTTTATCGCTCATTATCCGGTTAGTGGATTTACCGTGAATCGAGCGAGTGCCTCTGTTGCGGGAGTCCCGATATTCACGTTTACCATGCCGTGGAACGGGGAAAACACGAGTCTGGATCATGTTTTGGTGCCTGATGCGATGCTGGCGGAGAAGTTCGATCATCGTCGTGCGGAAGGGGCGGTAGGTTTGCGGTTTTATCATATATTGACGGGACTCCGCTTCCGAGTGAATAATTATTCCAACGAGGAACTCGTGATCGAGTCGGTGACGATGAGCGGGCAGTTTTATCGGGAGGCGACATTTGATTACACGAAGAACGTGGTGAAACAAGCTACAAAATCGCTCTCGCAAAGTTCGTATAGCGGGGTGTTTACATTGACGAACGGGGCGCAATCTTGTCCCGCTGGGGCGGCTTCGCCTTACTTGGGAGCGACGGTTGAGAATCCTGACGGGACGACGATACTTTTGTTGCCGAACTTGGAAGCAGACCCGTCGACTGCCGATAGACCTGAGAATCCGATTTACTCGTTGGGGGATAAAAAGACAATTACTATTCGGTACCATTACGGGAACGGGACAGGGAGAACGGCTGTCATTGAGAATTTTCACCTTTCCTACAAGCCGGGACAGAGTACGCGGTACACGGGAAACTTAAATTTCGTGGGTGATCGTTTCGTGTTGGTGTTTCAGGCAGACACGGATCAATGGGAGGATGGTTCGGATAACGGGATTATTATTAATTGATGACGGTTTGTCAAAATTTGAAAGGTAGTATATATGAATAGGTTTAGAGCGATATTTTTGAACGGGGGCATGATAGCCCGCTTGGCGGTGGTGCTGGTGATGCTCTCCTCGTGTAGTCGTGAGGATTTATCGGGAGTGTCGGTGGAAAAGGGATTGACACTTCGGGCAGAGTGTTTGGATATGTTGCCGCAGTTTGCCGATCCGTTAAGCGCATTGTCAAGAGCTTCCGATAACAAGACGGCGGAGGAGAAAGCGGTACGGACGCTTCATCTTTTCTTTTTTGATGCCGCAACGGGTGAGTTTCTGGAGCCGGAGGCTGGGGATCAAAATTTCCATCCCTACCAGAAGATCTCCACGAACGTGTTGACGATTAAGGATAAGGCGTTCACGCGAATGACGGGCGTGCAGGTGTACGCGATAGCCAATATTTCGGGTAGTCATTTTAACACGAAATGGACCCCGGGAGGAGATATCAAGACAGGGATGCCGGATGGTACGAAAGCGGATTTCGAGGTACGGAATCGTGATGATCTTATGAAGTGGGTGTACGCTCCGGTGTTGCGAAGCGAGGAGGGCACGGACGTGAATCATTTGCCGAAAGCGGGGATGCCGATGGCGGGATGGAGTGATCCCAATGAACCGATAGATTTGAATGCTCAATCGGGTAATCTGTTGATTAATATGAAAGCGATGATGGCAAGGGTGGATATCACGGTGAAATTGAACCCGAACCAAGAGAATCGTGAAGGTACGCTTCCCATGATGACGATCAGGGAGTACGGGGTACGGAATATGCCCACGATGGTGCCGTTGGTACCCCCGACGGGAGAGGACGAGGAGCACGTGACCGTGTACCCGGTGGAGGAGTCGCTAACGGTGCCAGTGAACGTGACGATTAACAAGGATAGCGAGCCCGTGCGTTTCAGTTATTACACGTACGAGAACGTGCAGCGTGCAGCTAAAGAGGCGGATAACGCATCTATCACGCCGGACGAGAACGGGGAGTGGAATTACCCGGAAGGAGTGAAAACCGACGAGGAGAAGCAACGCTGGAAGCCCACGATAGCGAAAAAGGATAGGGCTTCGGCACTGCAATTGAAGGGAAGTTACACGACTCACCAGGGGTTGAATTATAATGCCGAGTTTACGGTTTACATGGGAGCGAACCCGGTGAACGATTTCAAGGTTGAGCGGAACAGGCAGTATAATAATAATATTTCAATTCGGGGGTTGGATTACGTGCGTAATTCTACCGACAACGTGTACACGTATGACGGGCGGGTGAACGTGGTGACGGATAACCCGCTGTATCTTGCTATCGTGAACGAGCGGAAGGTGGATGCTCACGCTTCGGCATTGCCGATGGACGTGTGGTTGTTGTTACGTGAGCCGGAGGATGCTTCACAACTGGAGCAGAAGGAGGTGGAACACGAGTCAACGGTGACGATCTCGATTCCCGACGGTTGCGATTGGGTGCGCATGGAGCGGGTAATTTCTCGCGAGGAAATGTGCAATAGTGATTGGCAGCCCGGAACGGGTATTCAGCCTTATTTCACGATGGATATGTTTGAGCGAGTGGCTACCGCAAAGAGTTTGACGATTGACGGGGGCAATGTTAGCACGGGTGGTTCCCGGTCGAGAGTGTATTTCTATATTGACGAGAATGTTACGCCGAACGGGAATGGAGATGTCCCCGAGCGTCATGTCCCGATTAGCGTGGTTTACGTGCGGAAGGATAAGGATGGGGTGGAGGTCGATAGGCGGGAACGCACGCTGGAGATTGAGCAACGGGGACTGTTGTATGTTTCCGGAAATTGGGTGGGAAATAACAATGTAACATACCCGATTGATACTTATATGGAATATTACGAGGAGTATCTCGAGCATAGTGATCCTCTGGATCAGCATTTACAACCCGGAGAACTTTATGAAGGGTTGAATTGGGGATTGGATGGAGTGGATATTAATAGACGAATAGGGAATTCAAATGGTTTTAATAATCCTGAATCTGGGAATAATTATTATCAAGTTTATTACCCGCAGGGAGCTTTTGCCATGACCCAATGGGCGATCGGTCGTGATGGTGCGGTGTCTATGAGTAGTGTGAAACTTTTTAATGATGAGGAGCCGGCTTCGGCTTTCCATTATTGCTACGGGAAAAACAAGCGAAATGCTGATGGTTCTGTTGTTTCTGCACATTGGTATATGCCGGGTATTCGGGAATTGGAACGGGCTCTTGTGCAGTATTATCTCACGTTTGAGGATTTTCAAGGTGAGTTGTATTGGTCTGCTTCTTGTACGAATCAAGGAACGCTAAACAATAACCGTAATTATGCGAGAGCCACGAGAGTTACGATGAATAGTGAGGGTAGACCTACATATGTGGAGAGTGCTAATTCTGGTGATCTCGGTTATCAACGACGTACGGCACGTTTGCGTATCCGGGCTTTTTACAGGATGTAGTCGGGGAAACTTTTTACACGATATTCATTTGTGTGTGAGCGGGAATGTTGTAAATGCCCCTTGAGGGGCATTTTTTATTTCCTTTGACGGAGAATGCGTTCCGAGCGGCGAAAGGATTCTTTCTCTTCAATGGCTTGTTGGATAGGAGGGTGCATGGCACGGAATTTGGCGAAGGTGTCGCGGGAGAGTTGGAAGTAGTGGCATATTTCATTGATCGTGCGTTTCTCTTTGATCATTTGGATGATCTCGTCCTGATTATCCGTGAGTATTTTTAGTTTCGTGTAACTGCCTTTGCGGCGTCCCAATACGACACCCTCCGCGCGTCGTAGGGCTAGGGCTTCGCGTGTGCGCATGGAGATGAGGTTGCGCTCGATTTCTGCTACCAGCCCGAACGCGAAACAGAGGACTTTGCTGTTGATGGTGTTGTCGAAGGTGTAGCCTTCTTTGGTGGTGTAGAGGTTGATTTGCCGTTTTAAACATTTGTCCATGATTGCCATGATGTCTGTGAGCGTGCGGCTTAGGCGTGAGATTTCGGTGACAATTAGGGTGTCGCCGCTTTTCATGCGGCGTAGTAAGGAGCCGAGTTTACGTTCTTTGCCGCTTTTGCTGCCGCTGACGATTTCTGTTACCCAATTGTCTATTTTTATATTTCGACTGTGGGCAAAGCGTTCGATTTCGTCCCGTTGGTTAGAGAGGTTTTGTTTGCCGGTACTGATTCTTAAGTAGCCAATGATCATAGTTTTCCGTTTTTATGAAAGCAACGTTGCTTTCGACGGAAAAGATAAGCTATTTAGTCAAAAGTCCATAAAGTCTATAAGGTTCATAAGGTCGATGGACCCTAGCGGGCGCTTTGTTCACGGCTGTAAGACTGCCGATAGACACGTTCGGGGGAATAAAAAAGGGCTGTCGAGCAGCCCTTTGTATTATTTTTGGAATAATTTATTCCAATTTTTATATTCTCTTTCTTTCCAAGGTCCGTTGTGATAAACGTAACTTGCGATAGCGGGAATAACGGTTGTACCTTCGGCGTAAACCATTTGCTCGTAGGTAACGTCGACTTTACCCCAAGAGCAGGCTTCTTTCAAGGTTGAAGAAGAGCATGCTCCGTCGCGAACGTCAGCCACGGTGATTTGGATGGCGTATTTGTGCATAGGCACGTCGAAACCTAAGATTTCAGCACAGACTACGGTGTCTTGTGCGAAGTTCTTCGGGGTTCCGCCACCGACCATGAACAGTCCGGTAGTACCAGCCTTGATCTTGATTTGGGTCAGTTCAACGAAGTCCTTTACCGAGTCAATCGACAGGTGTTTGTCGGGGTGTTCCCATTGGTGTTTACCGATACCGAATCCCGCGCTACAGTCTGAGAATGCCGGGCAGAAGATGGGTACACCACATTCATAGCAAGTTTGGATCAAGCTGTCTTTTTTCACGGCGTGTCCCTCGTGTAACCATTTCCCGATTTCCCAGATAAATTCACGTGATGAATAAGGACGGGGTTCCAAGTTGTTGGCGATCTCGTAAGTCGTGTGGTCGCAAGCTTGTAATTCCTCCTCGTCGATGAACGTATCGTAAATACGGTCAATGTAAAGTTCTCTCAATTGCATGTCAGGCACGTCCTGGTGTCCCTTGTAGTGTTTGAAACCCAGAGCCTCGAACAAGTCCATGTCGATGATAGATGCCCCGGTAGAAACTACCACGTCAACCATTTTGTTGCGAACCATATCCACATATACCTGCATACATCCGGCAGCACTTGTACTTCCGGCAATGGTAAGAATATTAGTACACTCTTTCTCTCCAACCATCATCATCAGGATATCAGTTGCTCTGGCAGTATCGCGAGAGGTGAAGGACATATCGCGCATCGCGTCGATCAATTGGGTTGAGTCATACGATTTGATGTCGATGTGTTTGATAGTGTCTTTTAATAAATCTTTCTTTTCCATTTTATTTATTTAAAAATATAAGGTACAATTATGAGGACCTTATTGACTCAATTTCTTTATTTGTGATTTATGATTTTAGATTTTGGATTCCAACCGCACAAGGCTTACGCTTTTTTGAATCATAAATCGTAAATCATAAATCGTAAATTGTTTCATTGGTTTTGAAACCTCATGCTCAATATCTGGTAGATCAGTTTGCTTGCAAGGAAATCGGATGATCTATTGATTTCGTTGGGGCAAAGTTCTACCACGTCCAAACCGATGATGTTGTGGCGCTCGTTGATCAGTTTCAGGAAATTCAATACTTCCCGGTAATACAATCCGTCTGGTTCCGGGGTTCCCGTGGCCGGAAGAATAGCGGGATCGAAAACGTCCAAGTCGATCGTGATATAAACGTTGTCATGCAATTTCTGGGATACCATGTACATCCAGTTGTTACCCTCTTTGGCATCATGCAGGTCGTGAGCGTAAAAAATACGGTCGGGCATGATGTTTTCCTTTTCCTCGATAGCGGAACTTCTGATGCCTACTTGTGCAACGGTAGCCACTTCTTTGGCACGGGCCATCACGCAGGCGTGGTTGTGGGTGGAACCCTCGTATTCGCTGCGCATATCGGAGTGTGCATCCAATTGCAGGACAGAAAATTTGTCATAGTGTTTGGCAAAAGCCCGGAATGCCCCGATACTCACGGAGTGCTCCCCTCCCAGTATCACGGGGAATTTTTTATCTGTCAGAATTTTATCAACTTGTTTTTCCACTTCTTGAGACATGGCTTCGGGAGAAGAGGCTTCCGTTACCGGGTCTAATGTCGCGATGCCGCGGGTGTAAACTTCGGAATCCGTTTCGATATCGTAGAGTTCCATGTTTGCCGATGCTTCAAGAATCGCGTCGGGACCTTTGTCCGCTCCCTTCAACCACGTGCTTGTCCCGTCGTAAGGTACTGGTAATACTACAATCTCGGCTGTTTCGTATGCCGTAAACTCGCTGTCGAGTCCTCCATAATTTTTATTCTCCATATCTATTTGGGTTTATAGTGTTTATAAACTCCTTTCTTTATAAAAAGGTCTGCAAAACTAACGTATTTAATTGAAAATTGAAAGTTGAAGATTGAAAATTATTGATTACATTTTCTCGATTCATTCACAAGGTGTTGCATGGCGTGCATGGTGGCTATCTTGTCGATGTTCAGAACTTCCCGGTTTCGCATGATCCATTTGCCGTTGACCATGGAGGAACGGATGTTCTTGCTGTTCGCCGCGTACACGATAGCAGAGTACTCGTCGAACACGGGAATCATGTTGCTGGCATCGGCGTGAATCACGATGAGGTCTGCCCGTTTACCTGTTTCGAGGCTTCCGGTCAAATGACCTAATCCCAAGGCTCTAGCCCCGTTGATGGTTGCCATGCGAAGGGCGGTGCGGGCGCTGACAGCTTCCGGGTTGTAACGTGTTCCCTTGGGGAGAAGGGCGGCGAAGCGTGTTTCTTCGACCATGTCCAGCGTGTTGTTGCTTGCCGTGCCGTCGGTCCCGATGCTCACGTTTACCCCCGCTTTCAGGTAGGCGTCCGTGTCGGCGATTCCGCTGGCGAGTTTTAGATTGCTTTTCGGGCAATGCGCCACGGAGGTGTGTGTCCGGGCATATAATTCGATGTCTTTCGAGGTGAGCCAAACGGAATGAGCGGCAATCACGTTTCGGTCAAGCAAGCCGATCGAGTAGAGATACTCGGCAGGGGAGGCACCTGTTTGTGCCGTGACGTCCTCTACTTCTTTGCGGGTTTCGGCCACGTGAATGTGAAGGGGAATATTGTATTTTTCCGTTATATCTTTTGCTTTTCTTAGGGTTTGTTTCGAACAGGTATATGGCGAATGGGCGCAAACCGTCGGGTGGATCAGGTCGTTCCCGTACCATTGCTGCACGAGGGATTCACAGCGGGCAATACCCTCGTCGAGTGTGTGAAAACTGGGAGTCGGGAAGTCTATGAGCGATTCGCCGATAACGGCACGGATTCCGGCTTTCTTGGCTTCCGCGGCGATAATATCCTCGAAGAAGTACATGTCGTTGAAACAGGTCGTACCTGATTTGATCATTTCAATAAAGGCAAGCCGGGTAGCCACGGCAACATTCTCCGGTGTCACCATACGGGCCTCTGCCGGGAAGATATGGTCGTTTAGCCACGTGTGAAGGGGAAGGTCGTCGGCGTACCCGCGTAACATGGTCATCGGCACGTGCGTGTGCGTGTTCACGAATCCGGGCATCACGATCATGCCTTCCGCGTCGAAATATTCGGCATCGGGCATCTCGATTTTACCGTCACGAATTTCTTTGATACAATTTTTTTCTATCAGAATAGAGCCGTTTTTAATCACCTCCATGTTTTCGTTCATGGTGAGGATGCGGGCGTTGAATATGATGGTATTTTTCATGGTGTTTTATTTTTGTGAAAGAGATTCTTTTTCGATGATATTTGGTAATTGTCCCACGAGGTAAATTAATGAGGTTGTTATTTTAAAGTGATAATTGCTTTGGTGTTGATTATCAGTTGCAAATATACGAAAATGTTTCAAATCGGAGGCAAGTTGACCCTAATTTTGTTTCAAAACGGAGGCAAGTCTAATAATTGAACCCGAAATACCAGAGCGGTATGATATTGCCGGATGCAAATTCTATATCGTTTTTTCAAAAAAAATTGCTCAATAAATGAGCAATTTTAGATGAATTTTGCTCAACTTATGAGCAATTTGCGAGAATTCCTTCGTTTAACAAACATACCTTTTTCACACAAGATGTTAAACTATATTAAATACGACTCTCCTCGGGTAAAAATGAGCGGAGAAAACTGTTTTATAATAAAAGTACGACAAAAATATATGAAGAAATTGGATAATAAAGAGAGAAAAGATTTGGAGATTGCCGAGAAGGCAATTGAGCGGACCGAGTCGATGAAAAAGGAGATTCTCTCGCGTGAGATAGAGTTTACCGAAGAAGAGGAGGGGATGCAAACGGGGACGGATGTCGTGGAACGGATGGTAGAGGAGATACATCAGATAGCACGGATGGACAAGGAGAAGATGGGGGAAAAATTGCAGGCAAGATTGCGGGGACTGGAGCGGAAGAAAAAAGCATCCCGTCGTTGGTTGTATGCGGGGAGTTCCGTGGCGGCGGCGGTCGTGTTGTTTTTCATGGTAACAACGATGTTGCCTGAAAAGGAGCGAGTGATGGAGAAGGCTCCCTTGATCAACATGGCGGAGATAAAGGTACCGACGTTAATCACGACTGAAGAGAATGATGCGATCCTCTCGTTAGATACTTTGGAAGTGAAAGAGGAGGGAAACGTGTATATCGTGGGTGACAAGAAACGAGAGGAATTGTCCGGAGAGAATCCTGACCCCGTGGAAAAGCCCGTCCGAATTGTTCGAATGGTAATTCCTGCCGGGTATACCTATAACGTGCAATTGGCAGACGGTTCCACGGTCATGCTGAATGCGGGGAGTGAATTGCGATTCCCGGAGGAGTTCCGTGATTCAGTCCGACAGGTGGAGTTGAAAGGAGAAGGTTATTTTGACGTGCGGAAATCCGATGCCCCTTTTGTCGTGAAAGCCGGGGGGACACGAGTGAAGGTTTATGGCACGCAATTCAATCTGTTTTACAGTGAAAAACTTGCTCTTTCCGAGGCTGTTCTGGTAGAGGGAAGCATTGGTATGATAGCCGGGGGAACGGAAACGATGATCGTGCCGAACCAACGTGCCGTGTTCATGATGCGGGATAGTGTTACTCGGGTTGAAAAAGTAGATCCCGCGGATTACATCGCTTGGTTAGGGAATAGTTTCAAGTACAATGGAATGAGACTGGATAAAATAGTCTTTGATATATCCCAATGGTACGGGGTGGATATTCGCCTTGCGCCGGGATTAGAAGGACAGACTTGTAGCCTTGAGTTCGACAAGTCTTCTACTATCGATTGGGTGATGAAAGCCCTTGGATTAATCTTGGATAAAAACGTGAAAAAAGAAGGAGGTGCTTACTATATAAATTAATTGAAACTAATAAAAAAGAGAACCCGCTAAGAGTGGATTCCCTTTTGAACCACTACCGTAAGGATTGATTCGCAGGTCAGATGCCTTAGGTCGTGATAAGTAATAAACGTCAGTAAAAACGTTTACATCTAAAATTCTTACAAATATATGGAAAAAAGAGAAGTAAAAAATAAAATGAGGGCAAATAAAATAGTGTTCGGTATGTATATCCTATTTGTACCGATGCTTTGGAATCCCGAACAACTATCAGCTTCCACCGTTCGGGGAAGCGTGGAAATACAACAAAAAGATGAGAAAAAAGTGACGTTGAATATTGTGGATAGGAATTTGACGTATATTCTATCTGAAATCAAGAAACAAACCGGACTCGCCTATGGTTTCAAGGACAATAGGAATATGGCTAGCCAAGATCAGCGTTTCACGATCAACGTGCGCAACGTGAGTGTCGATTCCGCTTTGACGGTGTTGTTGAAAGATTCTCGATATACTTACCAAATTGAGGGTGATTTGATCTTGATCATGACAAAACAAGAGAAAGCTCTGGCAGCAGATAAAAAAGAGATGATTACAGTAAAGGGACGGGTGACGGACGAGAAGGGAAATCCTGTTGCCGGTGCGACCATTGTGGTTCACGGGACAACGAGAGGAGTGGCTTCAGATGCCGATGGGCGTTATTCGATAGATGTCAACCCAGAAGATGCGTTGAGAATAACTTTCATCGGTTACAAGGATGAAATGGTGCTTGTAAAGGGCAAAACGACCTTGAATATACGTTTAGATCCCACTGCCGAAAATTTGGAAGAAGTTGCGGTTGTCGCCTTCGGGGAACAAAAGAAAGAGAGCGTGGTTTCTGCAATCACGACGGTTCGCCCCATGGATTTGAAATCTTCCAACAGTGATTTGACTACCAGTTTTGCCGGAAAGATAGCCGGTATCGTGGGGTGGCAGACGGGAGGAGCTCCGGGTGCGTTAACTGAAGAGGAGATGAATACCAAATTTTATGTCAGGGGTATTACCTCTTTTCAGTCCGGGGCAAATATAGATCCATTGATTCTCTTGGACGGGGTGGAAGTTTCAAAAGTAGATTTGGCACGTATTGCCCCGGAGGATATCGAGACATTCAGCGTGATGAAGGATGCTTCGGCGACAGCCATGTATGGTGCCCGTGGAGCTAACGGTGTGATTCTGGTAACTACGAAAAAGGGAGAAGAAGGAAGTGTTTATGCTTCCGTTCGTTACGAGGCGATTGCTAGTATGCCTACCAGTAATATTGACGTGGTTGGACCAAAGACTTACATGAAAATGTACAATCAAGCTTTGTTGAGTCGGGACCCGTATGCTGCTCCGGCGTATTCGGAAGAACGAATCAATCGCACAGGTTCGAGTAAGTATCCCTCTTGGGTATATCCCGCAAATGATTGGTATAAAATCATGTTCAAGGATTATAATGTGAATCATCACTTGGGGTTGAATATCCGGGGAGGTTCTAACGTGATGCAGTATTACGCTTCCGTGAATTATAATCTGGATTATGGAATGTTAAAAACGGATAAGTTGAATGATTTTGATTGTAATATAAAAAATGGAACGTTAGGACTTCGTGTGAATTTGAATATAGATTTGGCTGCAGGAATCCGTTTATTGCTTAATTCCAGTGTAACCGTGGATGATTACAATGGTCCCATGATTAATGCGAACAATGCTTACGCGATGGCATTCAATGCTTCTCCCGTGGATTTCGCGGCGGTTTATCCGTCGGATGATACTTATACTTGGGAACATACCCGTTTTGGTACAACTGCCAGTAAAAAAAGAAATCCTTACAAAGAATTGCAACAAGGTTATCAAGACCGTGGTCGTTACGCGTTTATCAATAAAGTAGAATATATTCACAATCTTTCTTCCTTGTTGAAGGGATTGGAATTGCGTGCTAGTGTGTCATACGTGAAACAAGGGAATGAAAATAAGGCGTTTAAAATCACTCCTTACGAGTATTCTTTAGAGAGATACGATCATGAAACAGGTAAGCATCAGTTGCAGGCGATGAATCTTGATGCGGCAAATACGTCTTTGAGTTTAGCTAGTTCTAGCGAGTCTTCCAAGAAACAGATGACTTACGAGCTTCGAGCCTTACACACGGCTGCTTGGAGCAACCATCAGACAAGTTTGACGGCAGTTTTTAATGCATTGGAAGGAGCGGAAACCCCGACCAGTACGGTTTTGCAGTCCATGCCCCATCGTAATTTGGGTTTTTCCATGCGGGGAACTTATGGATTTAAAGACCGTTATTTTGTCGAGGCTAGTTTCGGGTACAACGGTTCCGAGCGTTTTGCCAAGAAACATAAAATGGGCTTTTTCCCGGCTACCGGTGCCGCATGGATCGTTTCGAAAGAAAATTTCATGCAATCTGTTTCCGGTTGGTTGCCTTTCTTGAAATTACGGGCGTCTTGGGGTAAGGTTGGTAATGACGGTATTATCAATATACCTCGTTTCGTGTACTTGGAAGAAATTAATAAACAGACTTCACAAGGTTTTTCACTGAAACCGGCGGAGGATGCGGAGTCATTTTATATTATTAGTAGTTATGGTAACGAGGATGTTGAATGGGAAATTGCCGAGCAAATAAATTTAGGATTAGAAACAAAATTATTTGATGGTATCATGGAATTTACACTGGATGCTTACCAAGAGATTCGGCATAATATTCTTGCTTTTAGGACAGTTATTCCTAAAGCTGTGGGGTTTGAATCCCTGCAACAGGATAATATCGGGAAAGCCAGATCCCGTGGTATAGATTTTTCCGGTAAAATCCAGCATGCTTTCTCGTCTGATTTCTGGGTGATATTGAATGGAACATTTACATATAATAAAGCTACTTATATGGAATTGGAAGAAGCTAGTGATAAACCGAAATGGCAGCGAAAAGTGGGGCACGAGCTTTCGCAGAGAGTGGGATATATAGCCGAAGGGCTTTTCAGGGATCAGGCGGAAATTGATAATGCTCCGACTCAAGGCGGTGATTTAATGCCGGGAGATATTCGTTATCGTGACGTGAATGGTGATGGAAAAATTACTCTCGAAGACGCCGTGCATATTGGTTTCCCGGAAACACCGCGTGTTACTTACGGTTTTAGCGGTTATTTGAATTATAAAAATTGGGAGTTTAATTTCGCTTTCCAAGGGTCGGGTAAACGCGGGTTCTTTATCGATCCGGCAGCAATTTCTCCTTTCGTTCAGGATAATGCCATGTTGACGGAGATATACAAAAGCCATTGGTCCGCGGATAACATGGACAATCGCCCCTTTTGGCCCCGGTTATCCACGAAGAGTATAACGGAACACAACCCGCAGGAGGATTGGAATTCAACAACAAGCGATACGTATCGCAGCACTTATTTCATGCGGGAGTGTCGTTTCTTGCGCTGCACGGCGTTGGAATTGGCATATAATTTACCGGACAAGTTGAAAAACAAGTTGAAAATGAAAAACGTGAAATTTTACGTGCGGGCGAACAATCCTTTCTTGATTTCTAATTTTAAAGTGTGGGATGTTGAATTAGGTGAGGACGGATTCAATTACCCGATTCAAAAGACCTATTCTGTAGGATTGAATTTTAGTTTCTAATGAAAATATATAAAAGTATGAAGTTGATTCAGAATATATTGTTGTCCATGGTGTTCCTGTTTGGGGGATGTGATTATCTGGATATGGTGCCGGAAGGGGATATCGAAACTACTGATGCTATTTTCACGAATCGGAAGAAAGCCGACACGTGGTTGTATACCGCTCACAAGAGTCTCATGTTTTTGCCTAGATTGAACCTAAATCCCGCGTACCTTGGGGCCGACGAGTATACGACAGGTAATTATATGCGAAATAGTTTTACTGAAGCTGATGCTTATGGTGGTTTGCATATCGGTGACGGTTTGCAGATGTCGCAGGAGCCCTATGGTGATGCGTGGAACGGGTACGCTTATTATTCGAGAATACGTTATTGTAATACATTCTTGCAAAAAATATGGGATGTGTACGATATGGAAGAACCGGAAAAGAAACAATGGGCAGCAGAGGTAAAGGCTGTCAAAGCATTTTATTACTTTGATTTGGTACGCCATTACGGGCCGATCGTGTTGGTTCCGGAGAATATCGCGACGGAAGCATCTATAGAGGAAATGAAAATGCCTCGTGTACACGTGGATACTTGTTTTAAAGAAATCGTGCGTTTGTTGGATGAAGCTATTGTTGACCTCTTGCCGGATAGTGAAAAGGAACCCAGTCGTAGGGGGTATTTCTGTAAAGAGTCGGCGTTGATGCTTAAAGCGAAGGTATTGCTCACGGCAGCTTCTCCTCTTTTCAACGGGAACGAATTTTACGTGAATTTCAAGGATAAGAACGGGGAATCGTTATTCAGTGAATCGTATGATCCCGAGCGCTGGCGTTTGGCGGCTGAGGCTATTGACGAGGCTGTTGAAACTTGTGAGTTTTACGGGCGCGGTCTTTATTCCGGGTCGACGACAGCACGGACGGAATTGTTGAACACGATGCGGGATATTGAGGAGTCGGTACATGACTTGGGCTTTAACAATACGGAATGCCTGTTTTCGGTACGGAATTCGGGTAATAATTCGAATGGCAACGATACTTGGGCTCGATTCATAATGCCGTCGTTCGTGAGTACCGATGGTCTTTACAATTCTAATTTTTTAGGGACTTTGTCACCCAGTATGAAGATGGTGGAAATGTTTTACACGGATAACGGGTTGCCGATTGACCAAGATAAAACGTGGGATTATACGGGCAGGTACGAGATGAATCGGGAAGCGGATTCCAAATATAAAGACGTTGTTTCGTTGGATGAGAATGTTTTGAGTTTACATTTACGGAGAGAACCTCGTTTTTATGCCAATATTGCGGCGGATCGTTGTTATTGGCGTCAAGGGGTGGATGACGAGAGTTCCAAGGTAACAAGAAACTATCAAGTGAAAGCTTATAAAAATGAACAGTTCGGGACAAGGCAATATGTGATTCAAAATAGTAATCCACAGAATATTAACGGATATTTTTTGAAAAAATACCTTTATTCTACATTGAAATTTTCAACTTATCCTACCGAGATACGGGCGTTGGGGGATAATCCGGTGCCGATCATGCGAATGGCAGAATTGTACTTAATGCAAGCTGAGGCGTGGAACGAGTACGAGGGACCGAGCGACAAAGTGTATGCGCCTTTGAATAAAGTAAGGGAACGAGCCGGTATCCCGGATGTGGTTTCGGCGTGGAAAAATTATTCTCGTTCACCGGAAAAAGTGGATTCAAAAGAAGGTATGCGGGAAATTATTCATCGGGAATACGATGTAGAATTGGCTTTCGAGGGACAGAGATTTTGGAATTTACGGCGTTGGAAAACGGCCCATCTGGAATTGAACGAAGTGCAAATGGGTTGGAATGTTGTGGGCGAAACGGCTCAAAGTTTTTATAACAATTTTCAAGGGCCTGTGGTCGTGTGGGCGAAACGTAAATTTGTATCTCCGCGGGATTACTTGTTCCCCTTGAGAAACGAGGAAGTGATGATCTCCTCTTACGTGCAGAATCCGGGATGGTAGATTTAATAACATTAAAACATCTGATTATGAAAAATGTATTGTTAATATTGTTATTGATTTTAGGAATTTGGAGTTGCAGTAATGATGATAATGGCTCTTTCAATGCGATTGTTCCGGGGGATAAGTTTACTTTTAAGCCTATTCCGGGAGGGGCTATCATGTATTATGATTTGAAGGGATACAAGGATATTTTTTCCATTCGTGCAAAGTACACGGACGTGAGAGGAGAAGAGGTCCGGGTGGATGGGACTTATTTGAGCGACTCTTTGAATTTAGTTGGTTTTAACGAGACCCGAAAAGATATACCGGTATCCATCTCTTTTTTCAATCATAAAATGGAAGAATCTGGGACAGTGGAGTTGACATTTGACACGGAGGATTCAGCTCCCGTGGCATTTTTTGACCACGTGAAGGTGTCCCCGTCTTGGAACGGTTTTTCCGTGGCTTACGAGTCGCCTGTCACGACGGGGTTCGCTCACGTGTTTTACTTGGGTGAAAACCCGAAGACGCACGAGATCGATACGATTTGGTTGGAAACCGTTTCGATCCGTAAAGGGCGGGATACGCTTAGTTTTATGCTTCAGCAGGAACGTTCGAGCAATACGGTGATTATTGCAACCGAAGATTTTCGGGGTTACCGGGTAAAACAACAGATTTGGGAAAACGTGGAAGCGTATGCTATCGAGCAGTTCCCTTCGGCAAAGATTCAAGTGTTGGATCCGTGTAATATTGTGGTGAAAGATGAGAAATTGTGCATGGGACCTGAATATTTGTTCGATGGGGACACGAAGCCCTTGAAGCGCTTTGGTACATCGGATCCCGATAAACAGTATTGTATGTTCGGGGCAGGGAAGAATGCCGTGGGACAATACTGGGTTATGGATTTGGGGGAAGAGAAAACTATTGCTAAATTGCGTATGTTTGCTCCATATAGATACGGGATGTGGTTTGGTTGGGCATGGAGAGGTAGCCATATAAATAAGCTTCCAAGCGAGGTGACGGTTTATGGGAGCAATGATCAAGTATCATGGACGAAACTGGGGTATTTCTTTCAACCCTATTTGCAGCTCGGGTGGGGGGAGAAAGCCAGAACGAGTATCATGGATTACAATTTGTTGCAGGCTGCAGAACCCGTGTATGTCGATATTAATTGTATCGCTTCGGAACAAGGATACCGGTACGTGAAATTTATGGTAAATAAGACTTTTTATGACGAAAAGTCAACCCAATCGGCGTATTGTGATAATCCTGACGGTTATGTCGCTTTAAGTGAATTGGAAGTTTACGTGAAAAAAGAGTAGTTATGATGAAGAGAATATATTTTGCATGGATGCTTGGCATCCTGTTTTTAGCCTTCGGGTGTGAGGATCTGGAAGATACTTATAGTGATTATGCCGGCGACGGGATGATTCGTTACGTGGGAAAATGTACGGACGTAACGGTAAAGTTAGGATGGGAGCGCTTAATTGTGGAATGGAAAAACAATTTGGACCCGGCTATCGAGAATATCCGGCTCACGTGTCAAGTCGGGAAAAATATGGTTGCGGATACTTTGTTGGAAGCGTCTGCCACCTTGTGCGAGATCAAAAATCTGGAAAATGAGAATTACGAGATAAACGTGTATGCGGTGGATGGAAACGGCAATATGTCTTTGAGTGAAACTAGGTACGGGCGTCCTGTTACGACCAAGCACGAATCTGTCGAGAGTTTTACCATGGGGGTGACGAAATATTTTTTCATGGGTAACAATATTGCCATGTTTTTTGATAATAACTCGAATAATATATTGAATATTCAATTACAGTATTACGATACGGAAGGTAAACTCCAAACGGAAGATTCGCTTCAGAAAAAATTTGGGATGAAATACATGTTGTTGGAAAATGTTGATGTATCCCGGGAAGTGGTTATAAATCGGAAAGGACGGGTTGGAAATTGCGTGGATGATATCATTTTTGCGCCTTATTCTTTGAAAAAGGACGATTGGACGTTTTCTGCGAGTTTCCGTAGTTTTCTTAAAATGCGTTATGGGGTGGAAGATATCACGAATGAGTTCGTGGAAGACAGGAAAGTACTGGAATTCGATTACGATATCATGAGTTTCGAGGATATACTTTACTTCCCGAATCTGGAAAGAATCGTGTTGGGAGGAAATCGTTATATCGAACCGCAATTGTTGCAGCTTCCGGCGGATTATCACGTGAACATGACAAGCGAACTTTATGAAATGGAGAAAAGCGTATTTGCCCTGCAAATGGCTCAAAAATTACGCAGGCTAAAGATTGAACGTTATAATCAGCATTATTTTTCGGATGATATGTTATCTGAAATTGAACTGGATGTGGAAAAAATGGGAAATCCCGTGTTGTGGGAACCCGTTTACCTCGATGCCAAGAATTGGACTATCACTTGTTCCGAGCCTTACGATTCTAAGCCGGAAAATCTTTTGGACAATAACTACATGACGGCTTGGAAGACTTCTCCGCATAGTAAATTTACTACTTATGAACTCTTGATAGACATGAATAGCGTTCAAGTCATGAACGGGATGAAAATAGCTCAAGCTCTTGATCTGCAGGCGATGAATTCGTCCCCCAACAGGATCGAGATTCAAGTTTCAGAAGATAATATCACGTGGGAATATTTGACCTATCAATTGGTGAACTCGATAGGAAATTCCCTCGGGGAGATAACGCTTTTCCACTTGGATAAACCGAAGCAAATCCGTTATATCAAATTGGGCGTGAGTGACGTGCAGGGGGAATACACGGCAAGTATTGCGCTTGGTGACGTGGCTGTATTTTAAATAATAATTAATCGTGTTGGAAAGTGAATAGGTATCGTCGTCGGAACGACGATACCCGTTTGCTTGTATTGTCTAAAATTTTTAAATGTAGCTGGAAATGAAATCCATATTATTATTTTTCACGTTGGTATTATACAGTGTCGTAACCCTTCATGCGCAGGAGGGATTCCGGATCGCGGGGAAAACAGAAGCCCCGGATGGGAAAATTTATTTAGTCACGCCGGCTCTCGGTGGGGCGGATACATTGGGGGTTGCCGATATGGTGGGTGGAGTTTTTTTATTGACCGGTAAGGTGGCAACTCCTTGTGTCGCTTTCGTGACAACAGCCGATGGGAAAGGACGTTTCCCGATCATGCTCGAGAACACGGATTTCAAGGTGACGATGGGAAAAACCGGACTTTTGATTGAAGGCGGTAAGGATCAGCAGTTGTATAACGAGTACCAAGAAATGAACGTGAATTCCGCACGTGAAATAGCGAAAATGGAATCCGAGTACAAGGTGGCGATGGGTATCCAGAATCAAATGAAAATGAAGGCACTTCAAGAGCAGATGAAAAAATATATGCGGGAAAACCAAGAAAAGGTGTCCGCGTGGATGAAGGAGCACGGGAATAGCTATGTTGTTGCTTTTATCATGGCTTCGGTAGCCCAGAAATTGAATTACGATGGATTGAAGTTGCTTTACGATTACTTGGGACCCGATGCACGAGCCAGTTTCTACGGGCAAGTCTTGGAAGCCAAAATGCAGATGCAAAAGAAAGTAGCCGTGGGGGAAATCGCTCCCAATTTTACCGTGGTTACCCCGGAGGGCAAGACCGTGTCACTTTACGATATCAAAGGGAAAGTGAAATTGATTGATTTCTGGGCATCGTGGTGCAAACCCTGCCGGGCTGAAAACAAAAACGTGACGGCAATTTACAAAAAGTATCATAAAAAAGGCTTGGAAATTTTCGGTGTTTCCATGGACAAAGACGCCGCTGCATGGAAAAAAGCGATTGCCGACGACGGGTTGGTCTGGTATCACGGTTCCGATTTGAAAGGCATGAAACAATCCCCCGTGGCACAGCTATACGGCGTAACCGCCATCCCGCACACGATTCTCCTCGATGAAAACAACCGCATCGTGGCTAAAAAGCTCCGGGGCAACGCCCTCCAGGCAAAAATCGCAGAGATGTTGAAAAAGAAGTAAATTATGAAAAGGTGGTTGTTAATATTAATCCTTTATCAATTATGCATGTGTATTGCTTGTTCGGAAGATGAAAAAGAATTTTTCGAAAGGCAGGATATTTCATTATTGTCTCGTTCTTTTTTAGATAGTATACAAGTACCGTGTTTTGTTAATGATGAATTTGCGGGCGCAATGAATGAAGCATTAAAGATAGTAGGTGATTCTATTTTGATTGATTTTTGTTGTAATTCGAGTTATTTGTTTTTTGAAAATGTTAAAGGTGAAGAATCAAAATATCCAGTATCAGCAGAGATTTATAAATTTAGTAGTGGGAAATATCAAATATTGATAATTATTAATAGTGACGCATTGAGTACTTATACATATAGAGGACAGCTTCTTGTTGCTTTACATGAATTATATCATATATATTTGGCAATAACGATGGGAGAAACTGATAATGAATGGGGACATTATTGGATGGTTTATGGTGGAGTATATACAAGGTGGCTTGAACGAGCTTTTAATTGTGGAAGTGATGCAAAATATCTTGCTTATATAGGAACATCAGTATATCAAACTTCTGATGTGAAAAATAAGGTTCATAAAATGTGGGATAAATATAATTTGAAATAACATATGATGGCAAAGACGATATTATTTTTATTATTCTATGGATTAGTAGCAGTGTCAACCTGTCAGGCCGCAAATGATTGTGTGCATTCTCTTGATACTCTTACTCACGGAGGCGTGCAACCTGAAAAAGATGATATTTTTATCATCTTCACTTCGATTTCTGACACAACCCGCAAAGAGGGCGTGTTGAGAAGTGAACTTTGGGATTCTTCGTATATGGATTCACCGAGTATTCACTTCTACCTTCTTGCAGATACTTTCCTGAATGAAGTCAGTTTTACAAACGTGGACTTTAACTTGGATTCGATAAGTAAAATCAGACCAGTGGATATTGCTAGTGATAAAAGGGCAAAATGCATGATGCCTAAAACTTTTTTATCTAAAATTAAGCCGATAGATTTTGATAAACGCAAGGGCATGAAGACAAGGGAAGAGGCACTTGAATTCGAGAAAAGTACACGAGGTAAAACGGTGTGGGTTATCGATAGAAACGACATGACGAGGGATAGTATAAAGTTGATGAAAGTGGATGTACTTGTTCAACCCCTTTTTTAATTTAAATGGTATTAAAAAGAATAGTTATGAAGAAATCACTTTTGATGCTGGAAGTTCTTGCTGGCATCCTCTTCTTGTATTCATGCGGGGGAATGAAGAATGGTTTCACGCGGGAAGAATACCGGGATGTGTTGAAAGAGAGAATCGGTAATAGAAATTATCAATTAATCGTGAGCCAGGAATTTCGGGGCATATCGAGCGATGAATTCTTCGGTGGATACGGTTTTCCGCTTCACGTGAAAGGAGATACGTTATATTCCGATGTTGTGTTGGAAGCGAAACTGGCAAGAGAACAAGCCCACGTGGCTTTCAAGGGCAAGATATTGAATTACGAGCAGAAAGAATTGCCCCGGGGGCAGATAGAGGTTGCTTTTTCCATAGAGATACTCGATAGTGCGCGAAACGAGTTCACGGCTGAGCGGAAAGTGGAGTTCCCGAAATCTTATCGTATCGTGTTCGGTCCTTGGGATGCCGTGAATGTTTATATTGACGGTCGACAATATCAAGGTAAATGGAAAAAACAGACTGAAATGTAGATGTTTAAATTAAAAAGAGTATTGAATGAAAATCGTGTTATTATTTTTAGGAATCTTTTTCGCGAGCCACTTGGCGGTGTTCTCGCGAGAAGGGTATAGAATCGAGGGGAACATCCCCGGTTTGCCGGACGGCGGGTTGGTGCTGGTTGTCCCCACGGTGAAAGGGATTGTCACGTTGGGCAAAACCGAGGTGAAGAACGGCGTTTTCGTGTTCGAGGGACAAGTGGAACAGGGCTGTGTCGCTTTGATCAAAACGGCGGATGGGAAGGAAACCATTCCCGTGATGCTCGAGAACACGGGAATAAAAATGACATTAAGTGAGGCAGGACTTGTTATCGAGGGTGGCGAAGCGCAACAATTGTATAATCAATACCTCGCTTTGACGCAAGATATTGCCCGGGGACAAAGCCAGATTCATACCCAATTCGAGTTGGCGATGAAAATGCGGAGCCAAGTGCAAATGGATGCCGTGCAAAAACAGAGCGACGCTTACGCCCGGGAAGCCCGTCAACGGGAGATCGAATGGTTGGAGACGAACGGCGACCATTACGTGGCGGCGTATATTTTGGCGTCGCTCATGGAGCAATTGGATTACGAGGATTTGAAGGCTCGTTTCAACCTCTTGGGCTTTAACGGCAAATCCAGTTTCTACGGTCAATTAGTTGCCGCCCGTGTCATGCAGCAGCGAAGTGTCGCCGTGGACGAGATCGCTCCGGACTTCACTGTACCCACCCCCCGGGGAGACACCATTCGTCTTCACGAGTTGAAAGGTAAGGTGAAATTGCTGTGTTTCTGGGAATCAAGTAATAGTATTTGCCGTCAATGGAACGTGGAATTGTTGAAACTTTACAACAAATACCGGTTGAAAGGTTTGGAAATCCTAAGCGTATCCTTGGACGAGAGCGCGCAAGCGTGGAAAGCGGCTATCACCGAGGACGGGATGACATGGAAAAACGCTTCCGAGCTGAAAGGTCCCGTCAATTCCGACATCGTCCGCCAGTATTTCGTGAAAAACATTCCTCATAGCTTGTTGTTGGACGCTGAAAATCGGATCGTTGCCAAGGATTTGAATGCTGATGAATTGAAGAAGAAAATTGCAGAAATGCTGAAAAAGAGCAAAGAGAAATAGAATGTTGTTGTTTTAGGTGCGTGCTAGAGGGGAGTTGAAACAAGTCGACTCCCCTTGTTTTTATTTTGGAATTAGCGAAGAAAGTTGATTTCGTTTCAGTTGATGGAATAAAAGATAGTCGGGTGTACCCGCCGGTGCTTCTTTCCGAGGGCATAAAATCTATAAATCTATGGAAAAGAATGCACGAGGTGGATCGGCACCTGTAAGACCGGCCCGTAGAATCAATCGCGGGCTTTTTATATTGAATGGCGAGTGTCGCCAGAGATACCTTTATGTCGACATCCTTTTGGTGGAGGCATCAAGGAGTTATTGTCATGTTTATTTGAAAGACGGTACCCGGCTCACGGTAACCAGTCCTTTGTCGGCGTTGGAACGTAAATTACCGTGGCAGTTTTTCGCCCGGGTACACCAGAGCTATCTTGTAAACTTGCTTCACGTTGACGCTTTTTTCGGAACTTCGGTAGTCCGTGTCGGTGGAAAACTGATACCCGTCAGTAAACCCTATCGGAAAGAGTTGACTGAAGTGTTTAATATTTTGGAGGACACGTCCAAACGATTGGATAAAAAAGAGGATAAAGAGTAATTTTTAATTATTAGTATAAACCCGCCCGGGGAATGAGTCCACTGGCGGGGAACCCCGGTCGTGGATTACAACCAAAGATTAAAATATTTGTACTATCTTTGTGATAACAACCTTAAAAGTAGTTTGGCTATGAAGTACCCGATAGGAATGCAGAGTTTTGACCAGATCATAGAGGACGGTTATGTCTACGTGGATAAAACTGCCTTGATTTACTCGTTAGTGAAAGAAGGAAAAATTTATTTCTTAAGTCGTCCCCGTCGTTTCGGTAAGAGCCTTTTGGTATCCACGTTGAAGAATTACTTTTTGGGGCGGAAAGAACTTTTCAAGGGATTGGCGATCGACAGGTTGGAGAAAGATTGGTTGGAGTACCCGGTATTTCATATCGATTTCAACGGTCGTGATTTTACCCGAGAGGGAACGTTAGAGCACGTGCTTGACGATTACGTTTCAAGATGGGAGGAAGATTGGCAAGTAGAGAAGGGGAAAAGCCCGGTAGTTGGTGATCGTTTTATTCGATTGCTGGAGCAAGTACATGAGCGCACAGGGTGTCGTGTCGTGGTATTGATAGATGAGTATGATAAGCCCATTTTGGACGTGCTAGACACGGGCTTGGAGACGGTGGTGGGGGCAAACCGGATGTTGCTAGAAGAGCGTAACCGTAACGTGCTGAAAGGTTTTTACTCGGTGTTCAAGGCGGCTGACGAGCACTTGCAATTCGTTTTCTTGACGGGGGTGACGAAATTTTCCCAAGTAAGCGTGTTCAGTGGCTTTAATCAGCCGAAAGATATTAGTATGGATAGTCGCTACGAGTCGCTTTGCGGGATCACGAGGGAGGAGATCGAGCGTTATTTCACGGGCTCTATCGCGGAGATGGCGGAAGAATTGCAGTTGACTCACGGGGAGGTGGAACAGCGATTGAAAAATCAGTATGACGGCTATCATTTTGGTACTCGATTAGTGGATATCTATAACCCATTTAGTCTGTTGAATGCTTTGGATTCGAAAGCGATTCGGGATTATTGGTTCCGGAGTGGAACACCGACTTATCTCATCCGTCTGTTGGAGCACGCCCGTGAGAATCTTGACGAGTTGACGGGTCGATATTATGATCCCCGGGAATTCGAGGATTACAAGGCAGACGTGGAGAAGCCGTTGCCGATGATCTACCAAAGTGGTTACCTGACAGTGAAGAAGTATGACAGTGAAGATGGAACCTATTTGCTTGATTTCCCAAACAACGAGGTGAAGGAGGGGTTCGTGAGTCTAGTGCTGGCGGATTACTTGAAACCGGGAATCGCTGCCGACTCGTGGATACGGACAGGTGTTCGTGCTTTGAAAAGAGGCGATACGGAACAATTCCGTCGTTTGCTAACCTCTTTTTTGAGTAGTATTCCTTACACGATGCGCCGCAAGGAGAACGAGCGGGAACGGGAGCGTTATTTCCATTATACTTTCTATTTATTGTTGCGTTTGATTAGTGTTTACACGGTTTACACGGAAAAGCAACAGAGTGAAGGACGTGTGGATTGTGTTATCGAGACAAACGATTATATTTACATCTTTGAATTTAAACTGGATGGCACTGCGGATGCGGCCTTGCAGCAGATCGAGGAAAAGGGGTATGCCCTGCCTTACTTGGAGGATCACCGTCGACTTTATTGTGTAGGAGTTAGCTTCTCTTCCGAAACGGGGACCGTGGATGATTGGAAGGTGATAGAGTAAATATTCATTATAAGGAATCCCGTTGTAAATGGGGAAAAATCCCGTGGAGAAAAGGGAATATTGACGCTTTAAAGCCGGTACAAAGTCGGTGCAAAGCCGCTCACGGGCGTCTTTGTACCGGGAGTGAAGCGGGCGTGAAAGGGGATTGCGGTGTTAGTTGGAGGGTATTTCATGAGAATGTGTTATTTTATTCGTGTGGTGGTGGGCACGAGGTAATCAAAAGGGAAGAAGTTTCGTGACAAGGGGAAGAACGTTTTGACCGAAGGGAAAATAGAGTTGTTACCGCTTGTATGGCAAGTTATTTTTGTATCGTTAAATGAAAAATAAACGAATATGGCAATAACGAACAGTACAATTCAAGGGAAAGTGGGAAACGCTATTTTTTATCGGGTTGGGCGGACGAGCCGGGTGAGAAGTATGCCCGCGGGGTATCTTGACGCGAATACTTTGCAACAGCAGGAAAATCGTTCTCGTCTGAGAGTGGCGACCCGTTTTTATCAATGTTTGGCGGAAACTGTCCTCCGGGATGCGTGGAAAGTGGCGGTGGGAGAATCGGGAGTGAACGGTTTCAATTTTTTTATGAAGGTAAACATGATGGTTTTCCGTCCGGATGGCAAGATTGGCGATTTCTCCCGCTTGCAATTGGCCGTGGGTATGATGCAAAAGGTGGATCATTTGTCGGCGATGGTCGGGGATGATGATACCGTGACGTTGACATGGGAGAATGGTCCTAACTTGCCCTCGGCACGGGTGGATGATAGTCTGGTGGTGGTCGTGCTGTACGGGAATCGTTCTTTCACGCCCGTGTTTGTTGAAATCGACGGGGCAACGAGAGGTGACGGGAAAGCAACATTCCGGCTGGAAAGGAAACGGGGTACGGCGGCACATTTGTACAGCTTTTTCCGGGAGAAAGAGGGGAAGGCGTATTCGGGGAGCCAATACATTCGAATTTAAGATTTATGATTTATTGATTCAGTGATTTACATTTTCAATTTTCAACTTTCAATTTTCAATTAACATGGCAAGAGTAGTTAACAAAAATGAAAAAGGGGGAGAAATGTCCCTATTGTTGCTGCGGCAACTGAAAGAGTACCGGCAAGAGGTTCGGTTGGCGATAGAAACGGCGGCGAACGTGTCGCACAGGTTGATGACCGCGGCGGAAGTTTGCAAGGC
>OGKG01001271.1_pt1 | contig 30616 bp, 29 predicted proteins | sample 1572201 | NCBI WGS metagenome assembly OGKG01 (sample SAMEA2582146, study PRJEB24529) | metagenome | biome: Human gut stool | place: China | collected 2011 | reverse complement strand
CTCCATCAAGCCGTACGACTCCAGCAGAGCTTTTGCCTCGTCCAGAGATGCTGCCGGAGCGACATAGACGGAGGAGCCGGCTACGTAGGTTGACGTTCCGTCGTCCTCGCCGGGGACCCGCTCAAAGGGGAACAGGAAGAACTGCGTATATTCCCGGTCTGTGTACAGTTCCCCGAAAAACGTGTGGGCGGGGAACTTTCCGTATTCGAGCAGGCCCCGGTTGAGGCCGCCGCCCTCATGGGCCATGGTCAGCCAGACCTTGCTGGCTTCCTCAGAGGTGAAGGGCTGTTCCTCCAGTTCCAGATAGCCGCTGAAGCTGTCATCCTGCCCCCACTGCTTCACCATCTCCCCGTGGAAATGCAGAGTGGTGTTCACGGCCGTGGCCTCGCCATCCTCCCACAGGACCGCCGGGAGTGTCACGTCCACCTGTGACCGGAATTTCACCATGCGGGCAATGACCAGTGCGGCAGCGAGAATCAGTACCAGACAGATCACCGTCGTGGCCCGGTTGGGGCCGTGCCGTTTGGCGTTCGTCTGCTCTGGGGCCATGGTATGCTCCTTTCCGCCGGACGGGACCGGCCTGCCGTGCATCACACACGTAAAGGGAGAGCGCCTTATTTTGTCCCGAAGATCCGGTCACCGGCATCGCCCAGGCCGGGGACGATGTAGGCGTGCTCGTTGAGCTTCTCGTCCAGGGCGGCCAGGTAGATCTCTACGTCGGGATGGGCCTGCTGGACGGCGGCCACGCCCTCGGGAGCGCCGATGATGTTCATCATGATGATGTTCTTGCAGCCGTGCTTCTTCAGGAAGTCAATGGCAGCCACGGCGCTGCCGCCGGTGGCCAGCATGGGGTCCACCACGAACACCTGACGGTTGGCAATGTCCTCCGGCAGCTTGCAGTAATATTCCACAGGCTTGTGGGTCTCAGGGTCCCGGTACAGGCCGATGTGGCCGATCTTCGCGGAGGGGATCAGAGCAACCATCTGGTCTACCATGCCCAGGCCTGCCCGCAACACGGGAACAATGGCCAGCTTCTTGCCGGAGAGCATCCGGCACTTGGCGGTGGCCACAGGGGTCTCTACTTCTACATCTTTCAGGGGCAGCTTCCGGGTAGCCTCATAGCACATGAGGCCTGCGATCTCGCCGACCAGCTCCCGGAATTCCTTGACGGGGGTGTCCTTGCTGCGCAGGATCGCCAGCTTATGCTGAATAAGGGGATGATCCAATACGTGTACTTCTGCCATAACCATTCGACTCCTTTTTCTATCTTCGGCTCACTGAGCCTGTGTTTGCCGTTCCAGCCGCTCCCGCTCCGCCTGACTCAGGCGCAGGTAGTTGGGCACCAGCTCGGCTCCCGAGACGGTGTTCCCCTCCTTTGCCATGCGCCAGCCCTCCAGGGCCACGCCTTCGGCGCGCTGGTGCATCCGGTGCTCCGGGGGGAGAACCAGACCCGGCAGGGTTTCCAACAATGTATTATAGCACAGAATGCTGCCATCTCCAACTAAAAAAATCGGTTCTTCCAGATTTTTTAACTCCTCGCCCAGATCCGCCAGGGAAATGGCCCGATCCTCCCGGATCCTGCGGCAATTTCCCTGGGAGACGTGGAACAGGGCGTTGTAGACCTGGCTGCGCCGGGCATCCATCACCGGGCACACATAGCCCTGCCAGACCCCCAGCCCCGCCGCCATAGCGGCCAGGGGGCTGACGGCGCAGCACCGGATCTCCCGGCCCCAGGCAAAGCCCTTGGCGGCAGCCACGCCGATGCGGACCCCTGTAAAGGAGCCGGGGCCCGCGGCCACGGCCAGGATATCCACATCCGCCGGTGTCAGGGACAGCTGGCTCAGCAGGTCCTGAGCCATGACCATCAGGGTCTGGCTGTGGGTGAGTCCTGTGTTCTGGTAGACGGAGCCCAGGAGCTTTCCCTCCTCCAGCAGCGCCACGGAGGCCGCCTTGGCGGAGGTCTCAAAGGCTAAGATCTTCATATTCCTGCCCTCCTTCTATGGTAACGCGCCGGGAGGTGTCCCCCAGCTTCTCAATGGTCACGGTCAGGGCTCCGGCCATGGCCTCCGGCACATTTTCGCTCCACTCCACGGCACAGACACCGCCCCGGTCCAGATAGTCCTCCCAGCCGATGTCCCACAGGTCATCGTCGCTTTGAAGCCGGTACATATCGAAGTGGAACAGGGGAAGGCGGCCTCCCAGATACTCGTTGACAATGGTGTAGGTAGGACTGGTTACAGGCTCCCGGTAGCCCAGGCCCCGGGCCAGCCCACGGGTGAAGGCGGTCTTTCCGGCACCCAGGTCCCCCCGATAGGCCAGGACCGTGCCGGGGGCCAATTTCTGAGCCAGTCTTTCCCCGATTTTTTCGGTTTCTTCCGGGGAATTGGTAATGAATTCCATAAAATAATCTCCCTGCCTTCTCCTGGGAGAAGGTGCCGCCGCAGCGGCGGATGTGGGGCGGTACCAGGTCGGTTCTGCCTCCGCCCCTCATCCGTCACGGCTTCGCCGTGCCACCTTCCCCCAGGGGAAGGTTTTTTACTTCGCCATTTTCAGCTTCTCCGCCTGGTCGGCGGTGGCAAGGGCATCGATGATCTCGTCCAGCCCCCCGTCCATGACGGCGTCGAGTTTGTAGAGGGTCAGTCCGATCCGGTGGTCGGTGACCCGGCCCTGGGGGAAATTGTAGGTGCGGATGCGCTCGTTGCGCATGCCGGTGCCTACCTGGCTGCGGCGCATTCCCGTGACCTGGCTGTCCAGGCGGGCCTGCTCCTGCTCATAGAGCTTGGAGGCCAGCATCCGCATGCATTTTTCCCGGTTCTGGACCTGGCTTCGCTCCTCCTGGCAGGCCACCACAATGCCGGAGGGCTTGTGGATCAGCCGGACGGCGGAGCTGGTCTTGTTGACGTGCTGGCCGCCGGCACCGGAGGCCCGGTAGACCTGCATCTCGATGTCCGCCGGGTTCAGCTGAACGTCTACCTCTTCCATTTCCGGCAGTACCGCTACGGTGGCGGTGGAGGTGTGGACCCGGCCGCCGGATTCCGTTTCCGGCACCCGCTGGACCCGATGGACCCCGGACTCATACTTCATCCGGGAGTAGGCCCCCCGGCCGTTGATGACGAAGTCCGCCTCCTTGACGCCCCCCAGCTCCGTTTCGCTGTAGTTCATGAGCTCAACGCTCCAGCCCTTGGCCGCGGCATACATGGAGTACATCCGGAAGAGGCTGTGGGCGAACAGGGCGCTTTCCTCGCCGCCTACACCGCCCCGGATCTCCACAATGACGCTTTTTTCGTCATTGGGGTCCTTGGGCAGCAGCAGGATCTGGAGCTGCCTGTAAAGCGCTTCCTTTTCCTCTTTGGCGCTTGCGAAGGTCTGCTGGCACAGCTCCTTCATTTCGGGGTCCGACATGAGCTCCTGGGCCTCTTCCATTTCCTGGACCGCCCGACGATAGGCACGGTAGGCATCCACGATGGGCTCTAATTCGGTTTTTTCCCGCAGAAGCTTGGAGGCCTTCTGGGGATCGCTGTAGAAATCCGGCTGCTCCGACTTGGCGCAGAGCTCTTCGTAGCGGCTCGCCACCGCGTTCAGCTTTTCCAGCATGCAAGTTCTCCTTCGTCATATTTTTCAAAAAACCGGGTATCTTATTTCCGGTACACATTGAGCACGCAGCTGGCCCGGTCCTCAAGGGCCTGGGCCTGGGCCAGACGGGCCGCTCCCGCCTTCCCGATGCGGAACAGGTGAGGGGTCATGGCAAAAAGCCAGGGGATCTGCTCCTTGGTCAGGGTGAAATCAAAGGATATCTGTTGGGAATGGAGACGGGTCAATCCGGGCAGCTCCTGGGTGGTGTGCTTTTCCTTGTGGGTCAGCTGGTCGTAGATGATGCGTTTCAGCCCCAGCAGATGGTCCTCCGCGGCCACCACCTGGATGTAGAGCCCCCCGGGGCGCAGGACCCGGAGAAATTCCTCAGGCAGGGTCAGGGCAAACAGGCTGGTGAGCAGCCCCACACATTCGTCCCCTACCGGCAGATGGGCCGCCGTGGCGCAGAGCCAGTTGGGCCCCTTGTACCGGGCCGCCGCCGCCCGGACCGCCTCCTTGGAGATGTCTACTCCCGTCAGGGGCAGACCCAGAGCCTGGGAGAGACCGGCGCAGTAGTATCCTTCTCCGCAGCCTACGTCCAGAAGCTCCCCGGAAGCCCCGTATTCCCTGGCTGCCTCAATGAGAGCCTCCAGTATGGGGGCATAGGTGCCGGTGTCCAGAAAGGCCCGCCGGGACAGGACCTGCTCCCGGGTGTCCCCCGGGTCCTGGGAGTGCTTCTGCTGGACAGGCAGCAGGTTCACATACCCCTGCCGGGCAATGTCAAAGCTGTGGTGACTGGGGCAGACCAGGGCCTTTTCCCCTTTTGCCAAGGGTGCCCCGCAGATGGGACAAAGCAAATCCATAAGCCGTCTCTCCTTTTCAGTTTGATATCATACCCTATTTTCGGTTGGGAGTCAATGCCATGAAAAAACTACTTTCCTTGCTTTTGCTGCTATCGGCCCTGGTTCTCCCGGTTTCCGCCCAGCAGCCCTCCCTGGCCCTGACCTTCGATGACGGTCCCTCCGGCCGGTTCACCCGGCGGCTGCTGGATGGCCTGGAGGCCCGGAACGTAAAGGCCACTTTTTTCCTCTGCGGCTACCGCGTCAGGCAATACCCGGAGCTGGCGGCCCGGATGGTGGAGGCGGGCCACGAGATCGGCTGCCATGGGTTCAGCCACGACTCCATGGAGACCATGAGCCGCCGGGATATCGCCGAGGAAATTTCCGCCACCCTGGCCCTGCTTCCGGAGGGGACCAGAGTCCGGTTTCTCCGTCCCCCCGGCGGCTGCTCCGGAGCCGCTGTCAGTCAGGTGGCCCGGGCAAAGCAAATGCCCATCCTCTGCTGGTCCGTAGACACAAAGGACTGGGCAGTGCATGACGCGGCGGTGGTGAAGAGCCGGGTGGTCCAGGAGGCGAAGGACGGGGACGTGATCCTCCTGCACGATATGTCCGACAGTTCGGTTTCCGCGGCCCTGGCCATCATCGATGCCCTTACCGCCAAGGGCTTCCGGTTCTGTACCGCCTCCCAGCTGGCCGGAGGAAGAAACCTGAAGCCCGGGGAGGTGTACAGAAATTTTCCGGAGGAGTAAGACCCTCTCCTGGGAGAGGGTGGACCGGGCGCAGCCCGGGACGGGTGTGGGGCGGTAGGTCGGTCCGGCCTGGTGCCGCCCCTCTTCCGTCTCGGCTGGGCCGAGCCACCTTCCCCCAGGGGAAGGTCTGCCCCTTGGGGGGCAAGAAAGGAATGCAATGATCCACAGATATCAACTAAACGGCTACAACATCGTCCTGGATGTGTGCTCCGGGTCGGTGCATGTGGTGGACGAGGCGGCCTACGACCTCATCGGCCTTTACGAGGACCACACCCGGGAAGAGGCTGTGGCGCAGATCGCCGCCAAGTACCCTCAGATCGAGAAAAGCGAATTAGAAGAGTGCTACGATGACATTACCGCCCTGAAGAACGCGGGGAAGCTGTTCGCTCCGGATACCTTTGCCCCCATGGCAGGGGAGCTGAAGGCCCGGACCTCCGGAGTCGTCAAGGCTCTGTGCCTGCACATCGCCCACACCTGCAACCTGAATTGCTCCTACTGCTTCGCCTCCCAGGGCAAGTATCACGGAGAGCGGGCCATTATGTCCTACGAGGTGGGCAAGCAGGCCCTGGACTTCCTCATTGCCCACTCCGGCACCCGGAAGAATCTGGAGGTGGACTTCTTCGGCGGGGAACCCCTGATGAACTTCGATGTGGTGAAGCGCTTGGTGGCCTATGCCCGGAGCATCGAGAAGGAGGCGGGGAAGAATTTCCGCTTCACCCTGACCACCAACGGTATGCTCGTCGATCAAGACGTCATCGATTTCTGCAACAAGGAAATGAGCAACGTGGTCCTGAGCCTGGACGGCCGGAAGGAAGTCCACGACCGGTTCCGGGTAGACTACGCCGGGCGGGGCAGCTACGATCAGATCGTGCCCAAGTTCCAGGAACTGGTGCGCCAGCGGGGGAACAAGGACTACTATATGCGGGGCACCTTCACCCACCACAACCCGGATTTCCTGAATGACATCAAGGCCATGCTGGACCTGGGCTTTACGGAGCTGAGCATGGAGCCGGTGGTCACCGCCAAGGGGGACCCTTCCGAGCTGACAGAGGAGGACCTGCCCATTGTCCTGCAGCAGTATGAGGACCTGGCCAAGCTCCAGCTGGAGCGGTATGAACAGGGGCGGCCCTTTACCTTCTACCACTACATGATCGACCTGACGGGAGGCCCCTGCATCTATAAGCGGATCTCCGGCTGCGGCAGCGGAACGGAATATATGGCCGTCACCCCCTGGGGAGACCTGTACCCCTGCCATCAGTTCGTGGGGGAGGAGAAGTTCAAGCTGGGCAACATCTGGGATGGGGTCACAAACACCGCCATCCAGAGTGAGTTCGCCTCCTGCAACGTCTACGCCCGGCCGGACTGCCACGACTGCTGGGCCCGGCTCTATTGCTCCGGCGGCTGCGCCGCCAATGCCTACCATGCCACCGGCTCCGTAAAGGGTGTGTATGAATATGGCTGCAAGCTCTTCCGCAAGCGGATGGAGTGCGCCATTATGGTCCAGGTGGCGGAAAAGCTGGGCAAATGAACACGCCTATATGTGATTATGTAAACGAATACGCCCAGAAAGCCCCGGCACGGTTTCACATGCCGGGGCATAAGGGCGTTTCTTTTTTGGGGTTTGAGGACCGGGATATTACGGAGATCTCCGGGGCTGACGACCTGTTTCACCCCTCGGGGATCATTTTGGAAAGCGAGGCGAACGCCTCCCGGCTGTTCGGCTGCCCTACGGTGTACTCCTGCGAGGGCTCCAGCCTGTGCATCCGGGCCATGCTGTATCTGGCCTATACGGAAGGCGGCTGCCGGGGGCGGTGCCTTGCCGGACGGAATGCCCACAAAAGCTTCCTGCATACGGCCGTTTTGCTGGATTTCCCTATAAAGTGGCTTTGGGCCGGAAAGGATTACCTGAGCTGCCCTGTAACGGCGGAGCAGGTGGAGCGGGCCATTCAGGAGGAGCCGGAGAAGCCCTTCGCCCTGTACCTGACCAGCCCGGATTACCTGGGGAACCAGCTGGACCTGGATGCCATCGGCGCAGTGTGCCAGCGCTGCGGTGTCCCTCTGCTGGTGGATAACGCCCACGGGGCCTACCTGAAATTTCTGCCCCAAAGCCGCCACCCCATGGACTTCGGCGCTGCCCTGTGCTGCGACTCCGCCCACAAGACATTGCCGGTGCTCACCGGCGGGGCCTACCTCCACTTCCGGCAGGAGGCCATGAGGCAAAGGGTCAAGGATGCCATGGCCCTCTTCGGCTCCACCAGCCCCTCCTATCTGATCCTACAGTCCCTGGACCGGGCAAATCCTTATCTGGAAACCCTGCCCCAGGGCCTGCTGGCTCTGGCCCCCAACATTGCCGCGCTGAAAGGCAGCCTCCTGGCCCGGGGCTTTACCCTGGCGGGAGACGAGCTGCTGAAGCTGACCATCCGGACAGATCTGTGGGGCTATTCCGGGGAAGAATTGGGCAATATCCTGGAAAAACAGAACATTTACTGCGAATTTCAGGATGAAAGCCACATTGTGTTCATGTTCACCCCGGAAAACACCCGGCAGGACTTTGCCGCCCTCCGCGCCGCCCTGGAGGCCATCCCCCGGCGGGAGAGCCGGGAAAAGATCCTGCCCCTGTGCCGGCCGGAGCCGGTCCTGTCCCCCCGGGCTGCCGCCTTCTCCCGGAAAGTCACCCTCCCCGTGGACCAGGCCGCCGGAAGGATCCTGGCCGCCGCCTCCGTCAGCTGCCCCCCGGCTGTGCCCCTCATCATGTGCGGGGAGCGGATCAGCGAAGAGCTGGTGCCGGTGCTGAAAGCACTGGGGACGGAGTTTGTGACGGTTGTTGAATAAAAAATTCCCCTTGGGGGGAGCTGTCCATAAAACAGGTTTCACGAAACAAATAATATGGCAGTTGCCGGACAAGGGTTGCTGACAAAAGGGGTATGTGCCGTTAAGACACATGCCCCTTTGCTTTTTTGCCGTCACCCGTCTTTCGGAGGGCGCTTGATGGGATTTGCCGCCCTACTTGAAAAGCGGGCTGAAACAGTCGCTTTGCCAAAGGAAAGTGAGAGTTATGTATTATCCAGAGGATGCTGCAAGGAAGATTAGTTCGCGTTCATGCCGAGAGGCTCATAGGTCAGCAGCTTTTTCTTCCAAAGGGTCTCCGTTTGAATCACTTCATCGGGCGTCACGGCCTTTGGCAGGAGCTGCAAAATCGAGAACTGGAAGTGCGTATACCTATCCGGGTAGTCGCAGAGCAACTCCTTCATCAGCTTGTTGTCGCCGTGCAGCGACTTCACATAGTGTGTCCAGCGCCCCAATAAGCCTCCCTTGCCATAAGCGGAGCCAACATACTTCCGTCCGTTTTCCCGGTCAACAATGAGGTAGACCGCGTTGACGGTGGAAAGCGCCGTGTGCCACGATTCGTATGCCGTGGGATCCTGCACGATCTCCCGAAGCTCTTCATAGGTAAGGATCGCGTTTTCGTAGCCGGAAAAAATCTTCTTGTCCCGAATGGCCACAATAGGCTTTTCGTTGGTGCCTTTCTGCGCCCAGGCAAGCGCGCTTTTACCCCATTCGATCAAGAGCCTGCCTTCGTATTCCTTCAGCAGGTCAATGGGCTCCAGATTGTAAAACATTCGCTGCCCCTGGAACCAATCCTCCAGCGGGAATCCCTTTGGCTTCGTGTCCTGCGTGTCAATAACGCCGCCGTTTACCTTGTAGCAGGCGAAAAACTTTGCCGTCATACTCTTGTCGCTGATAAATACGCACCAATAATCATACCCGTTGCTGAAGGTTTCACTCTGTACGCGGGTGTACTCCTCCACCATGTTCTTGTCATAGCATTTCTTGAATGCCTTGTCACTCAGCGAATGCCGGATCAGTTTTACCCGCTTCGGGTCAAGCCCTACATTTTTAAGCACATCGGAAAAGTTCAAAATTGCCATGGAAGCCCCTCCTTATTTTGTTCTCCATTTCAAAATCTACCACAGATTTTTTTCGTTGTAAAGCGCACTTTCCCACTGGCGCAGGATCTCCGACAGCTCCGGTGTCAGGCGCGTGCGGCACTCCTGCCGCAGTTCCTCCGGCACGCCGTAGAATGCCTCAGCGATGCTGCCAGTAATGGCGGCGAGGGTGTCGCTGTCACCGCCGAGGGACACCGACGTGCGCAGCGCGTCTTCAAAATCTGTGCTTTCCAGAAATGCAATAATAGCCTGCGGCACGGTTTCCTGGCAGCTCTCTACATGATGGTAGGTGGGACGAATTTCATCGCAGGTTCGGCTGAGGTCGTAGCCGAATTCGCGCTCCACATACGCTTTGATTTCCGCTTTGTCGTGACCCGTGCGGGCGAGAAAGATGGCCGCGGCGGTGGCCTGTGCGCCCTTGATGCCCTCCGGGTGGTCGTGGGTCACCTGGGCGGTAAGCCGCGCCAGACGCAGCGTTTCCGCCATATCTATTGCCAGCCATGGGGCGGGAGACACCCGCATGGCACTGCCGTTGCCGTAGCTTTGGTAGGGCTGCGGGTCATCCTCATAGAGCCAGCCGCCAAAATGGGTGCCATAGCCCCGGTCAGGGTAGGCGCGGCCTAGCTGCTGCATCTCCCGCACCAGTGCCGCTTTGATGGCGGTATCGTCTTGCCCACGGCTGCTGAGCAGCGCCTTCGCCACCGCCAGCGTCATCACCGTGTCGTCGGTGAAGTCGGAACGGCGGCTGAACAGGGGGAAATCCTTCGCCTTATAGTTGTTGCAGTCGAACTCGTAGGGGCTGCCCACGATGTCGCCCAAAATCGCTCCGTACATACGCTTACCTCCCTCTTTTCTGCACGTCCTCGTCGATGCGGCGCTTCCAGTCGGCGCTAAGCGGCCGGGCGGCGCGGACGCTGCACACCGCCTCGCTGATGACCTCGTAATTGAGCGCTGTGGCCCGCCTCGTCGCACTTGTAGTTCACCGAGCGGTCCGCACCGATGCCGAAACGTGCCGCCTCCTTGGCCGCGTCGATGTTCGCGCCGAGGAACAAAAACTCCCAGCCGTACTTCTCCTTCTGCCGTTCAATCATGCGGCGCACCCGCTCGTAATCGTAGCGGCGGCTGGCGTTTTCGTAGCCGTCGGTGGTGATGATGAACATCGTCTTTTCCGGCACGTCCTCCCGGCGAGCGTACTTGTGGATGTTGCCGATGTGGTGGATGGCGCCGCCCACGGCATCCAGCAACGCCGTGCAGCCGCAGGTGAAGTACTCCTTCTCCGTCAGGGGCGGCACCTCGCTCAGCGGCAGGCGGTCATGGATGACCGTGCTGTCGTTGGCGAAAAGCACCGTGGAGACCAGCGCCTCCCCGGCCTCCTTCTTTTGCTGTGCGAGCATGGAGTTGAAGCCGCCGATGGTGTCCGATTCCAGCCCGGACATAGAACCGCTGCGATCCAAAATAAAAACCAATTCCGTCGTAAAAAAGCCCTCCTTCGTTTGATTACGCTCCCATTGTAGCGCATCCGAAGGAGGGTTTGGTCGCCTGCGAGGCGACATTTATTGGGTTTTCAGGGTGTTACGCTCCTTGTTATGAAAATATATTTTCCTCACGTCTTATGCACCACTACCCGGGGGGAATTTTTTATTCCTCTTCCTCCGCCCGGAAGCTTTCCGGCAGGACGGAGAGCATCATCTCGTAGGCCTCCTGGCTGATGTCTACGGCGGTGCGGCCCTGGTAGGTGTCCGGCTGGATGACCCCCGCCACACGGAGGGGGATCTTGGTTGTCTTCAGGCGCTTCCGGTTGTGAAAGACGGTCTCGGTGTTCTGCAGGCCGCAGACCACAATGGGGACCTGGGCTTTGGTGGCGATCTTAAACACGCCGGAGCGGAAATGGTGGACCTTTCCGTCGTGGCTGGTGTAGCCCTCGGGGAAAACACCCACGGAGACCTCATCGGTCTTCAGCAGCTGGATGCATTTCAGGATGGTTTTCAGGGCCTCCCGGTCGTTTTCCCGGTCGATGTTCTGGCACATGATCTTGTGCATCAGGTTGCCGATGATGAACATATGGCTGTTCTCCTTTTTGGAGACAAAAGCCAGCTGGGCCTTGGGGAAGGCTCCCAGCAGCACCACCGGATCCAGAATGCCCAGATGGTTGCACACCAGCAGGAACCGGCCCTCCTTGGGAAGCTGCTCCCCTCCCTGGATATCCACCTGCATGCCCAGCAGACTCCAGATGGCGGGAATATAGGCTTTGACGATCCGGCGGTAAAACCTGCTGTCGTGCTCCTGGGGCACCTCCTGATCCACCAGGGAGGTAGCCGCCCACAAAAATAAGAAAGCCAGCAGCCCCAGGCCTACATAGCTTCCCAGAAAAATACCCACGGCAGCCGGAATTCCCAGGCCGCCGAAGCACACAAAACACAGAGCGATGACCAGAGCGGCCACGCCGATGGATGCCAATAACATGCCGATTCCTCCAAAGCGAAAAAAAGTACCTCTCATTATACCGGCTTTTCCCGGATTTTACAAGGGGGTCATGGGGGGATATCTGTCAGGGGCCCAGGGGATACAAGGAATTTCCCCGGAATAATTTTTACATTTTATTCAGAATTTGCGAACAATTCCTATATTGACAAAGGGAAGGATGTAGCGTATAGTAATCTGCGATCAAATTGCGGATCGCCAAGGCGAACCGGGGAGGTGAACATGATGGGAAAAACCAAAAGAATTCTGGCCATGGTGATGGCGGTAGCCCTTTTTGCCGTCATGCTCTCCTCTGCTCTGTTCCTGGCTGAGGAAGCCGATCATGACTGTATTGGGGACGGCTGCCAGATCTGTCTCCAGTTGAACCTTTGCCGGGGAATCCTGAAGAGTCTCTCCCTGGCCCTTCATGCTGCCCTGGCGGCTTTGGCCGTTGCCTATATTCTGTGGGGCGATTTCCGGCCCTGCCAGGGATCCGACGGCCATATTACCCTGGTTGCTTTGAAGGTGAAGCTCTCCAATTAAATAAGAACCGATACAAGGGCGAGGTCTATTCTTTTTGGGATAGGCTTTTACGGCGCTGCCGTTTGCCCTTGTATTTTTGCGCCCATTTTACGAATTTTGTTCTTATTATTTGGAGGATATCAATATGAAGAATGTTTTTTCCGCATTGCTCGCGGCTCTGATGCTGGCCGGAATGCTGGCAGGCTGCATGAATTCGTCCGAGGTGCCCATGGGTTCTGCCACCGCGGCCCCATCCCAGACGGAAGCCCCGGCGCATACAAAAATCAGCATAGTCACCACCATCTTCCCGGAATACGACTGGGTCCGTGAAATTCTGGGGGACAAGGCGGACAGCGCCGAAATCACTATGCTGCTGGACAAGGGGGTTGACCTGCACAGCTATCAGCCCACCGCCGACGATCTCATCAAGATCTCCGACTGCGATCTGTTTGTCTATGTAGGCGGCGAGTCTGACGGCTGGGTGGATGACGCTCTGAAAAGCGCTGCCAACAAGAACAGGAAGGTCATAAACCTGCTGGAGATCCTTGGGGATTCCGTAAAAGAGGAAGAAACCGTGGAAGGCATGCAGGCGGAAGAAGAGGACCATGAAGACCACGAGGAAAAGGAATACGACGAGCACGTCTGGCTGTCCTTGAAGAACGCCAAAACCCTGGTCGGTGCCATTTCCGCTGCCTTGCAGGAGATTGACCCCGACAACAAGGACACCTATGCCGCCAATGCTGACGCTTATGGACAGAAGCTGTCCGCGCTGGATGCCGAATACCAGAAGGCCGTGTCTGCCGGAACCTACAAGACCCTTCTCTTCGGGGACCGTTTCCCCTTCCGCTATCTGGTGGATGATTACGGCCTGAGCTACTACGCTGCCTTCGCCGGCTGCTCTGCCGAGAGCGAAGCCAGCTTTGAAACCGTCTCTTTCCTGGCCAGGAAGGTGGAGGAGCTGAAGTTGCCCTGCGTGCTGACCATTGAGGGAAAGAATCACAAGATCGCCGAAACCATTGTCCAGAATACCGCCGGGAAGAATCAGAAGATTCTGACTATGGATTCCATGCAGTCCACCACCTCCCAGGATGTGGCCAGGGGCACGACCTATCTTTCCCTTATGGCAAAGAATCTGGATGTGCTGAAAGAAGCGCTGGGTTAAGGAGGGAATGCCATGGCTCAGCTCACCTGTCAGAATCTCCGTGTCGGATACGACGGAAGGACAGTCCTGCAAGGCCTCAATTTTGAGGTCAGCCCAGGGGACTACCTCTGCATCGTGGGGGAAAACGGCTCCGGCAAGAGCACCCTCATGAAAACCATTCTCGGCCTGCAAGCGCCCATCGGCGGAAGGATCCTGACAGGCGACGGGCTGAGGAAAAACGAAATCGGCTATCTGCCCCAGCAGACCCAGGCCCAAAAGGATTTCCCGGCATCCGTCAGAGAGATCGTCCTTTCCGGATGCCAGGGCCGCTGCGGCAGCCGCCCCTTTTACAGCAAAGAGGAGAAACGGCTTGCCGAGGAAAACATTCGGAAAATGGGAATAGGATTCCTTACAAAGCGCTGCTATCGGGAGCTGTCCGGGGGCCAGCAGCAGCGGGTACTGCTGGCCAGGGCCCTGTGCGCCACCCGGAAAATGCTTTTGCTGGATGAGCCGGTTTCCGGGCTTGACCCCAGAGTCACGGCGGAAATGTACGGATTGATCGAAACGCTCAACCGGGAAGAGGGCATTACAGTCATGATGATCTCCCATGATATTTCCGCCGCTTTGAAGTACGCAAGCCACATCCTGCACATTGGCGACGCTGTCTTTTTCGGTACAAAGGCGGACTATCTCCAAAGCCCCCAGGGGAAGGCCTTTGACTCCGGGAAGGGAGGTGAGGCGTGATGACCGGGATCCTGGAAAAGCTTGCGCTCTATTGGGGCTACCCCTTTGTCCGGTATGCGCTGGCGGTGGGTGTGCTGATTGCCCTGTGCGCTTCGCTGCTGGGCGTGACCTTGGTTTTGAAGCGCTTCTCCTTTATCGGTGACGGACTGTCCCATGTGGCCTTTGGGGCCATGGCGGTTTCAGGGGTTCTGGGGCTCACAAACGATATGCCCTTGGTGATGGCCATTACCATTGTCAGCGCCGTTTTGCTGTTGAAAACCGGCCAGAATAGGAAAATCCAGGGAGATGCCGCTGTGGCCATGATCTCCGTAGGGGCCCTGGCCCTGGGCTATCTGCTGATGAATCTGTTTTCCACCTCCGGCAACCTATCCGGGGATGTGTGCAGCACCCTGTTTGGGTCTACCTCGATTCTGACGCTTTCTTTGGGGGAGGTATGGCTCAGCGTGGCCATGTCAGCCCTGGTGGTGCTGATCTTTGTCCTGTTTTACAATAAGATTTTTGCGGTGACCTTTGATGAAAACTTCGCCAAGGCCGTAGGGACTGCCGCGGACCGGTATAACCTGCTGATCGCCGTCACCGTAGCGGTGGTGATCGTGCTGGCTATGAACCTGGTGGGATCCCTTTTGATCTCTGCCCTGGTGATTTTTCCGGCCCTTTCCGCCATGCGCGTTTTCAAGAGCTTCCGCTCTGTCACCATATGCTCCGCGGTGCTGTCCATGGTCTGCGCCGCTTTGGGGATCCTCATTGCCATTCTGGCGGGGACCCCTGTGGGCTCCACCATTGTCGCCGTGGATATTCTGGCCTTTTTCCTGTTTTCCGGAATGGGCCGCCTGGTTGGAGAAATTTACCAATGAAACGATTGCTTTGCCTGCTGCTTGCCGCCCTGACGGTTTTTGGCCTGGGTGCCTGCGGAGAAAAGAGTGGGGCCCCTACGGGAGAAACCACATTCCCGACAACCGCTTCCGAGGAAGCCAAGCCCTTGCAGACCCTTCCCCTGGAGACCGGGGAAACGGAGCAGACAGAAACGGCCCCAACCACGGATACCGCGGAAAGCAACTTTGTAGACCTGACTGCCCTGAGCAGCACCATGGTCTACGCAGAGGTCTTCGCCATGATGTCCTCCCCGGAGGACTATGTGGGAAAGACCGTGAAGATGCAGGGCATTTTCAGCAAAGGTCAGCTCTATGCCGCCGGAAGCCTGAACGATGGGGGAACGGTCTTTGCCTGCGTGATTCAGGATGCCACAGCCTGCTGCGCCCAGGGAATTCCCTTTGAGCTGGCAGGGGACCACACCTATCCCCAGGACTACCCGGAACTGGGTGACACCATCACCGTGGTCGGCACCTTTGAGATCCACGAGCAGGAGGGAATGCAGTTTTGCAGACTGCGGGACGCGGAACTTGTGAGTTGACGGAAAAATAGGAAAGTCCCCCTGGGATAGAGCCGAAATTTTGGTATTTCGGCTGCCTATTCCAGGGGGACTCGATCATTCTGGGAGTGTCCGATTGCTTTTTCTGTTGGGGGCGGATGGCGGCGCACCCGACATTTCCTTATTCCCCGTAGCCTTCCGGGTTTTTCTGCTGCCAGTTCCAGGAATCCCGGCACATATCCGCCAGAGTTTCCTGGGCGGTCCAGCCAAGGACCTCCTTGCTCTTGGCAGGGTCGGCGTAGCAGGTGGCGATGTCACCGGCCCGGCGGCCTACGATCTGGTAGGGCACGTCTACGTGGTTGACCTCCATAAAGGTGTTCACGGTGTCCATGACGCTGTAGCCGATGCCGGTGCCCAGGTTGAAGACCTCGGTGCCCTTGTTTTCGGTGGCGAACTTTACGGCGGCTACGTGGCCCTTGGCCAGGTCCATCACATGGATGTAGTCCCGGACGCAGGTGCCGTCGGGGGTGGGATAGTCGTTGCCGAAGATGCTCAGCTTCTCCCGGCGGCCAATGGCCACCTGGGTGATGTAGGGCATCAGGTTGTTGGGGATGCCTCTGGGATTCTCACCCATCAGGCCGGACTTGTGAGCGCCGATGGGGTTGAAGTAGCGCAGCAGCACCACGGACCAGTCGGGATCCGCGTGGGAAATGCCGGAGAGGATCTGCTCGGTCATGTATTTGGTCCAGCCGTAGGGGTTGGTGCAGCCGCCGGTGCGGCTGGTCTCCTTCAGGGGCATTTCGTTGTCTGAGGTGTAGACCGTGGCGGAGGAGGAGAAGATGATGCTCTTCATCCCCACCTCTTTCATGACCTTGGTCAGGACCAGGGTGGTATTGAGGTTGTTGTCGTAATATTCCCAGGGCTTTTCCACGCTTTCGCCTACAGCCTTCAGCCCGGCGAAGTGGATGACGCAGGAGATGTCGTTCTCGGCAAAAATCTTGCGCAGCAGGGCCTCATCCCGGACATCGCCCTCGTAGAATTTAACGGTCTTGCCGGTGATCTGCTCCACCCGCTTCAGGCTCACCGGGTTGGCGTTCACCAGATTGTCGATGACTACCACGCCATAGCCGTTTTCCAGCAGCTCCACACAGGTGTGGGAGCCAATGTACCCGGCACCGCCGGTAACCAGTACGTTCATGTTTTTATTCCTCCTTTATTCGCTTGGAGATAGGTCTATTCTAGTACAGCTCGAGGGAAAATGCAATGCATTTTTTTATTGCGTTTTTCTCATTTTGAAGATATAATGTTAACTAGCATATTATTGGTTACAGGAGCGTCAGAAGGTCATGACAAAAAAGAATATCCTGCTGCTGACCACCGGCGGCACCATTGCCTGCGCGCCGGGAAGCGAGGGGCTGGAGCCTCAGAAGGGGCAGATCCTGGAGCGGGAGTTGGAGCGGCTGCGGAGCTTTTACGACATTACGGTAAAGGACATTATCTGCCTGGATTCCTCCAACATTACCCCGGAGCAGTGGCAGCTCATTGCCCGGAGCGTCTTTGAAAATAAAGACTGCTTCGACGGGATCGTCATCTCCCACGGCACGGATACCATGGCCTATACCGCCTCCGCGGTGACCTTCATGCTTCCGAATATCCCTGTGCCTGTGGTCTTTACGGGCTCCCAGCTGCCTCTGACAGAGCTGCTGTCCGATGGGCCGGCCAACCTGCGCACGGCCTTCGCCATGGCGGCCTCGGAAACACCTGGGGTGTATCTGGCCTTTGACCGGAAGGTCATGCTGGGCTGCCGGGCGGTGAAGGTACGGGCCTCCGGCTTTTCCGCCTTCGAGAGCATCAACGCCCGCTACGCGGCTACCGTCAGCACCCAGGGCCTGAGGGTGGACCGGGAGGTGGTCCCCAAGGCCTCAGGCCCGGCGGAATTAAAGGATTCCCTCTGCCGGGAGGTGTTTCTGCTGAAGCTGACTCCGGGGCTGAACCCTGCCGTCTTCGATATGCTGGCGGCTATGGGCTACAAGGGCATTGTCATCGAGGCCTTTGGCTTGGGCGGTGTCAACGTGCTCCACAAGGGCCTGCGGGGTATCCGCCGGGCGGTGGAGGATGGGGTCTCGGTGGTGGTCACCACCCAGTGCCTCTACGACAGCGCCGACCTGGGAGTCTACCAGGTGGGCAAGAAGCTCCTGGAGCTGGGGGTCATTCAGGGAAAGGATATGACCTCTGAGGCCGCCTACACCAAGCTCATGTGGGGCCTGGGCCAGGGCCTTACGCCCCAGGGCATCGCCGAGCTCTTCGAAACGGATTTGGCTGGGGAAATTACTCTGGGCAAAAGCCCTCTCCTGCTTGGAGTGGGTGGCACGGCGCAGCCGTGACAGGTGTGGAGGGGACCCCTGAAAGTCCAGGACAGGCCCCCGATGAACAAGCCCCCGCCGGAGGCAGCCTTCCCCCACGGGGAAGGTGGCACGCCGTAAGGCGTGACGGATGAGGGGCCCAGCTTTCCCGATGAACCGACCCCAATCTAAATCGTCAGGTGTCCCCTCCACACCCGCCGATAAGCGGGCGGCACCCTCGGAAAGCACAGAGGGCATGGGGCTGCCTGATCTGGGCGACTCTGCCATTTTTGCTTTATATGATATGAATCAACCGAAAGGAGACAAGCATGGACCCTATTTATGTTACCGGGCATCGCAACCCGGATACAGATTCTATCGTGGCGGCTATGGCCTACGCCGCACTGCGCAGCGCCCTGGGAGACCGGGAGTATAAGCCCGCCTGCCTGGGTCGGGTGTCTGACGAGACCCAGTTGGTGCTGGACCGGTTCGGCTTCGAGGCCCCCAAGCGCATCACCAGCATGTACACCCAGGTCCAGGACCTGGACTACGATACCCCGCCGGTGCTGGATGCCAACGTCACCGTGGCCCAGGCCTGGAAGGTCTTCCAGGCCCAGACCAATATTTCCGCCCTGCCGGTGGCCAACGAGGACGGCACCCTTTACGGCATGCTATCCAAGGACTACATCGCCACCTACAACATGGACCTGATCGCCGGGGCCGAGCTGGCAGATGTGCCCCTCTTCAACGTGCTCTCCGTGCTGGAGGGCAAGGTCCTCAACGATGCCGGGGATGAGGTGGATACCATCTCCGGCAAGGTCACCATTGCTCTGCCCCAGAGCCGGGAGAGCCTGCTGTGGAGCCGGAAGGACTCCATCGTCTTCTGCGGCCATCAGCCGGATATGATCCGCCGGGCCCTGGAAATGAATGTGACCGCCCTGGTCCTGTGCCAGACGGAGCTGGATGAGGAGCTGCGTTCCTTGCCCACCACCACCTGCATCATCTCCACCCCCTACGCCGCCTACCGGGCTACCCGGATGATCTTCCAGTCCACCCCCATCGGCCGGATCTGCCGGAAGGACAATCTGGTCTGCTTCCACCTGGAGGACCGGGTGGACGATGTGAAGGAAACCGTGCTGAAGCACAGAGAATCCAGCTATCCCATTCTGGACGGGGACGAGAAGATCGTAGGTCTTCTCAGCCGGTATCATCTGCTGCGGCCCCGCCGGAAACGGGTGGTGCTGGTGGACCACAACGAAGCCGCCCAGTCCGTCCCTGGCCTGGAGGAGGCGGAGATCCTGGAGATCATCGACCACCACCGGCTGGCGGATATCCAGACCACCAACCCCATCTACGTCCGTAACGAGCCTGTGGGCTCTACCAACACCATCATTGCCAGTATGTATCAGGACCGGGGGCTCATGCCCTCCAAGGGCATGGCCGGTATGATGGCCGCGGCCATCCTTTCCGATACCGTTATGTTCAAGTCCCCCACCTGCACGGAGCGGGACCACAAAATGGCAGAGCGGCTGGCCAGAATGGCAGATATCTCCCTGGACGAGCTGGGCAAGGCCATCTTCTCCGGCTCCATCGGCGGCAAGAGCGCGGAGGAGCTCCTCTACACCGACTATAAAGAATTCCACATTGCCGGCCACGACTTCGCCGTCAGCCAGATCACCTGTGTGGACAGCCCCAGCATGCTGGAGCGGAAGGAGGAGTTCCTGGACCTGATGCGAAAGAAGGCCCGGAAGGAAGATCTGACTATGGTCATCCTCATGCTGACGGACGTTCTGCTGGAAGGCACCCAGCTCATCTACGTGGGCGACGACGACACCATCCAGCAGGCCTTCGGCGTTACCCCCAAGGACGGCACCGTATTCCTGCCCAGGGTCATGAGCCGGAAGAAGCAGATCATCCCCATGCTCTCCGCTCTGTGGGGCTAAGACCATGTTTCCAGGTCTGCTTGGCAACGAGCATATTCAAAAAAATCTGGAGGCGGCCCTCAGCAAGGGCCACATCTCCCACTTCTATCTGCTTTCCGGCCCGGAAGGCTCCGGAAAGCACACCCTGGCCCGGCTCCTGGCGGCGGCCATCCTGTGCAGCGGGGACCGGAAGCCCTGCCTCCGCTGCACACCCTGCCGGAAGGTCATGGACGGCACCCATCCGGACTTCATCACCGTAGACGACCCGGAGAAAAAGACCGTCCCCGTGGACCTGATCCGTCAGGCCCGGGCGGATATGTATATCCAGCCCAACGAGTCGGACCACAAGATCTATCTCTTCCCCCGGGCTCAGGACATGGGCATTCCGGGCCAGAACGCCCTGCTGAAGGTGCTGGAGGAGCCCCCCAAGTATGGGGTGTTCCTGCTGCTCACCACCAATCCGGAGGCGCTGCTTCCCACTGTCCGCTCCCGGTGTACGGAGCTGCGGATGCAGGCTCTGCCGGAAAGCCTTCTGAAGGCCAGGCTGGAGGAGGAATTTCCTGAGGCGGAGAGCCTGAGCATCCAGGGGGCCATTGTCCGCAGCGGCGGCTTTCTGGGCCAGGCCAAGCAGCTCCTTTCCGAGGGGGCCCAGGTGCCTCAGGAGACCCGGAGCTTTGTGAATGCCGTCTGCAAAAAGGATGCCCTGCTGCTGACCCAGACCCTTGTGCCCATGGAAAAATGGAAGCGGGATGCCCTGACGGAGATCCTGAAGGACTGGATGAGCCTCATCGAAAGCGCCCTGGTCACCGCCTCCGGCGTCCAGGCCGTGTCCCCCATGGCCCGGGCCCTGGCAAGCGCCAGGGAAAGCCGGGAATTATACACCATGTACGAAACATTGAAAAAAGCCAGGGAGTATGCCCTGAGCAACGTGTCCCCGGCTGCCGTCTGCGGCTATCTGGCCTGGGAGCTTAGATAAGGAGAACATCATGGAAGAACAAACCAAGCCCCAGGTCCGGGTGGTGGACATTCAGTTCCGCCCGGGGCAGAAGGTCTATTTTTTTGACCCGGGGAATCTGGCCCTCTCTCAGGGGGACCATGTGATCATAGATACCGCCCGGGGGGCGGAATTCGGCATCTGCGCCTCCGGCATCCATGCCATCACCGAAAAAGAGGTGGTGGCTCCTCTGCGCCGGGTCCTGCGCAAGACCACCCCCCAGGATGAGCGGATCGTGGCGGAGAACCGGGCCAAGGAGAAGCGGGCGGAGCAGGCCTGTATGCAGAAGATCCAGACCCACGGCCTGGATATGCAGCTGGTCAGCGCCGAGTGTGCCTTTGACGGCAGCAAGATCCTCTTTTATTTCACGGCCGATGAGCGGGTGGATTTCCGGGAGCTGGTGAAGGATCTGGCCGGGATCTTCCACACCCGCATTGAGCTGCGCCAGATCGGTGTCCGGGATAAGGCCAAAATGGTTGGCGGCCTGGGCATCTGCGGCCGGCCCTTCTGCTGTGCCAGCTTCCTGGACGATTTCCAGCCCGTATCCATTAAAATGGCCAAGTCCCAGAACCTGAGCCTGAATCCCACAAAAATCTCCGGTACCTGCGGGCGGCTCATGTGCTGCCTCAAGTACGAGCAGGACACCTATGAGGCATTGATCCGCACCAGCCCCAAGCCGGAGTCCTTTGTAGATACCCCCGACGGACGGGGCACCGTCATGGAGGCGGATATCCTCCGCCAGCGGGTAAAGGTCCGGATGGAGAAGGATCCGGATACAGTGAATACCTATGAGAACGAGGATGTGGCCGTTCTGCGCAGCGGCAAGGCCAAGAAGAACGATGCCCCCATCCCCGCGGACCTGGCCCCCATCTCCGGCGGCAGCGGACCCAGGAAGAAGAAGGAAACATCCCAGGAGGATGCCATGGTCCTGGAGCCCATCCGGTTCCGCTACTCCACCGAGTCTGTGGTAGACGAGGCCCCCAAGGCCGCCGAAGCCCCCCAGGCCGGGGAGCAGAAGGCCGAAGAGCCGAAGCCTCCCCGCCAGCGCCGTCAGGACCGGCCCCGTCGGCCCAGACCTCCCAGAGAGGACCAGGAAAAACCCGCCGGAAACCCCGCCGAAAAGCGGGAATACCGGGACAACCGTCCTCCCCGCCAGCGCCGCCAGGACCGGCCCAAGGAGGAGCCCAACGCCAACGGCGGGCCTCAGCAGGCCAACGGTGGGCCCCAGCAGGCCAACCGTCCCCCTCGCCGCCGGAACAACTACCGGGGGTACCGGAAACCCAATAAGCCTCAGGAATAAAGGAGGCGCCACAACCCCCGCTATATCGCCAAGGACGGGATCCCTCGCCGGAGCAGACCCAGCCGGAGGAGACCCAGCCAACGGAAGAAACCGAACCCCAGGCATAACAATACCGCCGATCCCAAGAAAATGGGACCGGCGGTATTTTTCAGCCCTGGTCTTCCTCTGCCGCGGCGTTGGCGGCCTTCATGGCTTCCAGGGTCTTGGCGGCGCTGAGGGGCCGCAGGACGCTGTATTTGTCAAACCGGGTGTCGTTGGTGGTGGCCAGGAATACGATCTGGGCCTCCTTGTCCGGCACGGTAGTCTGCTCTACGGCGGTGTCTACATTGGAGGCATCGATGTTCTGCAGGTAGATCCGGGACCGGGCCCCCTCCGGCAGAGTCAATGTGGGGTCTGAGGTGCCGAAGGACAGGGTGAAGGTGCCCTTGTCAGAAGCGGTGCTGGTCAGAAGGTTGGTCATGGCGTTTTGCAGGGCCTCTGTCCGGTCCTTGTCGTAGACGATCTTATCCGTGTTGGGGAACTGGAAGTTGCTGAGGACCACCTCGTGGAAGCCCATGTTCTTCAGTTCCAGCACGGCGGAGGTGATCCAGCTCTGGACACCGGCAGAGGCCGGGTCCAGCCAGAAGCAGCCCTCGCCGTCCAGCCAAAGGCCTGCCCGGCTGGTCATGTAGATGCCGCTGGTCACGTTGGCGTTGCCGTACATATAGTCCTGGAAGGCGGAAACCCGGGCGATCATATAGTAGCCCTTGCTCTTGAGCTTCTGGACGAATTCATCCACCTGCTGGATGGGGGCGGAAGCGGATTTCACGGCGCCGGAAATGGAAGTGGAGTAGAAGAAGGTGCCGTAGCCCCCCTTCATATCCACCAGGATGGGGGTGCCCGCCGGTACCACCGACAGGTTGTCCATGGCTCCCGCCATGTCCTTGACCATGGTGGCGTAGTCTAAGTAGTAGCCGTTGATGGCCGTCAGGTCCTTGCTGATCTCCACGGCATCCAGGCCTTCGTTGTAGAAGATGGATACGCCGCCCTGGGCCGCGGGCTTCACGGCCTCTACCCCGGCAAAGCCTGCCGGGTCCGAGCCCATTTCCAGCCGGGCTCCATCGGAGCTGTAGACGATGTAGCGCTCCAGCCACACCACGCAGCAGAACCAGGCCACCAGAGTCACGGCCAGCAGCGTCAGGAAGAAGGTGCCGAAAAACCGCAGACGGCGCTTGGTGCGAAAGGTCATTTTCATTTGCTGTTCCTCCGGGCGGTGACGCACCGCCATTCCTCCTTCTCCCGGATGGAGGCCACGGTGAGGCCCGCCGCCTCCAAAGCGGCAAGAACGTCTCCCAACCGGCTGTCCAGAATGCCGGAGAGGATCAGAAGGGTGTCATCCCCCAGAAAGTCCGGCAGAATGGGAGAAAGACCGATGATCACGTCGGCCACGATGTTTACAAGGACAAGGTCATAGGTCTTCTCGGAGAGCTTCTCCATCAGAGCCCTGTCCTCGGTGACGTTGCCGGTGAGGGCGGTGAAGCCAGGGGCCCGGAAACCGTTGTAGGCGGCGTTTTCCCGGGCGATGTCCTCGGCCTTGGGGTCGATGTCCACCCCGGTGGCCTCCGCCGCTCCTAGGCGCAGAGCGGTGATGGAGAGGATGCCGCTGCCGCTGCCCAGGTCCAGGCACCGGGCGCCGGGAGTCAGATGCTCCTCCATGGCCTCCATGACCATCTGGGTAGAGGGGTGGGCCCCGGTGCCGAAGGTCAGCCCCGGGTCCAGGATCACCTTTTTCCGGTCCGTTTCATAGCTGTCCGCCAGCCAGTAGGGGAGGACCACCAGAGTTTTGCCTACCTCCTGAGGGGGATAGTTGTCCTTCCAGCTCTCCTCCCAGTCGGTCTCCGGCAAGGGGGCCACGGTGATGGGCAGATGCTTTTCCTGGGCGAAGGCTTTCAGCACCGCCAGCCGGTCCTCCTGGCTGTCCTCCAGGTAGAGCTTTACCCGGCTGAGGCCCTGGAGCTTCTTTTCCAGGTCCTCGTCGATATAGTCCCAATATTCCCGGTTCTCCTCCAGGAAGGTCTCAAATTCCTGCTGATCCTCAATGCACAGATCCGCAAACCCCAGCCCCGTCAGGGCCGTCGCCAGGGAGTCTACGCTTCCCTGGGGCGTATTCAGGGTAATTTCCAGCCACGCCATGGCGGAATCCTCCTTTTCACAATACTTTTTGCCTATTTTACAACAAACTGTGGAAAAATACAACCCAAAGGGGATGAACTTTTTGAAAATGCCGGTGGAGTGATTTACATAATCTATGTTTTCACAGCCTGTCCCCCGGTTTTTCACAGGAGTTATCCACATTGTCCACAGGTTTTTCCACAGCCTGTTTGAAAAAAACAAGGGTCCATTTGCAGGAAAAACCGATTTTTGGGCAAAAAACCTCCACAGCCCGGAAGGGGGCTGTGGAAAAGTAGCCGTTGACAGAACACGTTATTCAAACTGCATCCGGGCGGAAAAGACCCGGTGGTCTTCCCCCTGGTCCTGGCGGTAAGCGTCTACCTGGACACAGGCATTCTCCTGGACATCGTAGCGCAGGTCCAGGGTCTGGCCCTCCCGGCTCTCGGCCAGATAGCACACCAGCAGCTCTTTCAGGCGGTGCTCCCGGTGGAAGGCGCTGGGGAACAGGTCGTCCACCCACTCCATGTAGCGGGTATTGTTCATGTGGCCGTTCCGGTCAATGTCCGTGTAGCACACCCGCCGGGGGCTGGAATTGACCATGTTTCTGGGAACCAGGCCCTTGGGGGAGGACAGCTCCAGGCCCCGGGTAATACCGGCTACCTGGATGCCGCTTTTGCTGGGGGACAGCATCTTCCGGGTGTCCAGGGTCATGATGACCCACAGGGTGATGGAGCGGAAGCACTCCTTGCCCTTCTCGTCGTAGGCCACCACGCTTCTGGGGTAGGCCGCGGCGGTGGCGGGCATGGCCCAGGTCTCTACCCGGATGGTCTCCCCGGACATGGGCAGCCGGGTGATCTGGACCCGGTGCCGGGAGACGGCCCAGAACAGCCCCCTGGCCGCCATGTCGTCGTAGCTCAGGGTCAGCTCCTTGCAGTGCCGCCCGCCCATGTCCTGGGCGATGAAGAGGATCTGAGAGGGCTTCAGATAGCCCTGGCAGTCCACCATGTTGTCTTTGATGTCATAGGTTTGGGTAAATACGGATTCCATGTTCATTTTCCTCGATTTTCAAAAAACTCTGACCCTCTCCCGGGAGAGGGTTTTTATTAACCCTTGTTTTCCGTCAGTGTTACGGTGACGGTGGCCTGGCCCTGGGCCCGGTAGATCACCAGGCTCAGGCTGTCCCCTACCTGGTGGGCGTAGAGCAAATTGTTCAGGGCCTCCATGGTGCTGACGGATTCTCCGTCTATGCGGGTCAGGATATCCCCGGCCACAATGCCCGCCTCCGCTGCCGGACTGCCGGGCTGAACCTCGGTGATATACAGCCCTGCCGGGACCCGGTAGAACCGCTGGTAGAAGGAGGAGAAATTCTCGCCCTTGATCCCCAGCCAGGGACGGCCGGACACATAGCCCTGGCTGATGAGCTGGTTGACGATCTCCATCACCGTGGCGCTGGGAATGGCAAAGCCCAGGCCCTCTACCCCGGATTTGTCGGTAAAGGCGCCGATCTTCATGGTGTTGATCCCCACCACCTGGCCGTAGCTGTTGATCAGGGGCCCCCCGGAGTTGCCGGAATTCAGGGCGGCGTTGGTCTGGATCAGGTTCATGGTCCGGCCGTTGACGGACACGTCCCGGTTGATGGCAGAGACGATGCCGTTGGTCATGGTGCCCCGAAGCTCCACCCCCAGGGGGTCTCCGATGGCCACCACCGTATCCCCTACCCGCAGGGCATCGGAGTCACCAAACTGTGCCGCGGTCAGGTTTTCGGCCCGGATATAGAGCACCGCCAGATCCGAAACCGGGTCTGTGCCCACTACGGCGGCTTCCAGCTCCCGCTCGTCCGTCAGCCGGACGGTGAGGCGCTGGGCATCCTCGATCACGTGATAATTGGTCACCAGATAGCCTTTCCCCGAAAGGACCACACCGGTGCCGGTAGCCGTGGTTCCCAGGGTGCTGGCGGTGATGGAGACCACGCTGGGAATGTTCTGCTCATAGATTTCCTGGAGGCTCAGGCCCTCCTCCTGGCTCTCCGGTTTTTCCGGAGCCTCATGGATGGCCACCGTGGTCTGCTCCTCCCGCAGGGGTGCCGTGGGGACCGATGCCTGGACGGCCCGGCTGTCTGCCGAGGCGTAGGCAATGGCGGTAGCCTCCTGTTCGTTGAGCTTCTGGAACATTTTGATGTTCAGCACACTGAGGGCGGTGGATATCCCTCCCAGGAAGATCACCGCTACCAGCAGCAGGGCGACAATGGCCCGATGGCTCTTAGGCGGCTCGGTGCAGCCGGTGCCATAAACGCCGTCGTCGAAGCCGCTGTCAAAGGGAAACCGATTGTCTTCCATTTATGACACCTCCTGTCAGTTTACCAGGGGCAGGGTGAAGGTGAACTCCGTCTTGCCGTCCCGGCTGGTCACGCTGATGTTTTCTCCGTGGCTGCAAACAATGGTTTTTACGATGTAGAGCCCCAGGCCCCAGCCGTCCCGGTTCTGGGACCGGGATTTGTCCAGCTTGTGGAACCGGTCGAAGACCAGAGGCAGCTCCTCCGGGGGGATGGTGTCTCCCTCGTTGGATACGGACACATAGACCTTGGCCCCGCCCTCCCGGATCTTCAGCCCCAGGGTTTTCCCTGTTGGGCAGAACTTCACGGCGTTGTCGATCAGGTTATAAATGACCTGGGTGATATAGTCCTCGTTGGCGAAGGTGTATACCGGGTGCTCCGGCATATCCACCTCCACATTCAGCCCCTTGTCCTCGATCTTCTTTTCGAAGGTGATGAGCACAGAGCCGCAGCAGTCCTCCAGGTCGAAGTGGATCTTCTTCTCGTCGGGAATGCCGCCCTCGCTCTGGAGCTGGGAGATATCCAGCATACTCCGGACCAGGCGGCTCAGGCGCTTGGTCTCGTCGGAGACGATCTGCAGGTAGTGGGGCCACTTGTCCTCAGGGATGGTCTTGTCCAGCATGCCGTCCACATAGCCGGAGATAGTGGTCATGGGGGTCTTCAGCTCGTGGGACACATTGGCCACAAACTCCTGGCGGCGATACTCGCTCTTTTGCAGGGAGCAGGCCATGTTGTTGAAGGCCAGGGCCAGCTCTTCCATCTCCTCGCTGTTGCCCTCCTCGATCTTGACCCGGGCCTCCAGGTCCCCGTGGCCGAAGGCATTGGCGGCCTTGGCCATGTCCTGCAGGGGTTTGCTCTCCCGCCGGGCGAAGAAGCTCACCGCGGCAACGGACACCAGGATAACGCACACCGCCGTGGTCAGAAAGATGTTGGAGATTTTGGTCAGCACCTGGTTGACGGAGGCCGAGGGAGAGGAGACGATGATAATGCCCGTGTCCCCGTCTGCCGCGGTCACCGGCAGGGCCACCAGAAACCGCTCCTCGGAGTAGAGCCCCTTGATGAGTCCCGTAGCCCGGTCTGACCCCTGGGAGAGGACCTTCTGGAGGTATTCTTCGTTGACATAAAGCCCCATATGCTTGCAGCCGAAGAGACTGTCGGAGCAGATGGTGACCTTCCCGTCACTGTTGCAGATCACAGCGTCGGATCCGGAAACTTTGGAGGCAATGTCCAGATTCATCAGAAATTCCCGGCCGGAAAGACTGTCGTCTTCCATATAGCTGGCCGCCAGATCGGCAATGATCTGGGCATCCTGCTCCAGGGAATCAAAGGTGGTCTCCGTCAGGAAGTCCTGGACCATCATCTGAAAGGACCCGCCCAATACGGTCAACGCCACCAGCAATATCCCGGCGAATACGGAAAAGCTGCGGCCAAAGGTAGATTTCACGGCTCACGGCACCTCGTCTCATTTTTTCTTTACCGTAAAATTATAGCACAGAATCCGCTTTTTTCAATGAAAGCAAAAAAAGTTTACAACTTCCAGGGGCCATTCTTCCTCCCGCCGGAGGTCGCCTTCCCCCGCCGGGAGGTCGCCTTCTCCCACGCTTAAGGTGGACCGGGCGCAGCCCGGGACGGATGAGGGAAAAAAACTGAAACCTTGGGCCAGGCCCGGTTGAATGGCAAAATCCTTCCCCACGCGTAGGGGACGATGCCCACATCGTCCCGAAGGTTCGACAACAGAGTAGCGGGTTTGTACCTACCGGCTCCGCCGTAAGGCTGCCTGGCTCTTTGGCAGAGCGTGTTTTCCCTCATCCGTCACGCCTTACGGCGTGCCACCTTCCCCGCAGGGGAAGGCGACCTCCCGGCGGGGGAGCATTCATCGGGGTCCGGTCTTAATTTTCAGAGGTCCCCTCCACACCCGGCCCGGCTTTGCCGGTCCACCCTCGGAAAGCACAGAGGGCTTTTTAGCCCACATCTTTCGTCAGCTTTTCCAGAGACAGTATCCGGAAGGTATCCTTATAAAAGTCCAGGATGCCCTCCTCCTTCATCCGGCCGATCTCCCGGGACAGGGCGCTGCGGTTGGCCCCCAGGTAATCCGCCAGGTCCTCCCGGGTGCCCCCCAGGGAGAAGGTCAGGCTGCCGTTTTTCCGGTACTCGTCGTAGAGCCGCATGGCAATGCGCTGGCGCAGAGACTTGGCGCAGAGATACAGGGTCCTGCGCCGCTGGGCCCAGAACTTCATGGCGATCTCGGACACCAGATTCTCCCGGAGCTTTGTATGCCAGGCGCAGCAGCTCTCGCAGCCGGACATGATCTTGTGGAATGGCAGAAACAGAAGCTCCGTGTCCTCCGACGCCACCACATACACAGGGCTTTTGCTCCCCGGGGTGGCCATGAGCACATCCCCCACCAGGGCCCCGGGCCGGTGGGTCGCCATCAGCAGGTGCTCTCCCGCGGCGTTGACGGACTCCGCCCGCAAGGAGCCGGAGAGGACCAGGGCGCAGGCGTGGACGGTGTCGCCCATGTTCCACACTACGGTGTTCTTTTCGTAGTGCTCCTGCCGGGCATTCAGGCAGCCCAGCATCCCGTCGATCTGCTCCGGCTCTATGCCGGCAAACAGCCCCGCCCCGTGGACCACGGAACGCTGCCTCTGGTTCATTCTCTCACCTCGTTTTGTTGCTGACGCAACAGGTCTCACGGGGACAGTATAGTATGTCCCAGGGGGAAAGTCAATATTTTTCGGGGATTTCTGTGAAAGAATCTTCGGGGCAAGGTTTGACTTTGGGCCCCAAATAGAGTAGAATAGGCCCAACAACGCCATCAAAGGACGGGAAACTATGAATTTACGAACCATATCCCCGGAGCGCAGGGAGAAGCTCTGCTTTTATCTTGCCATGCTCTGCTCTTTCTGCACGGACCTCCACCTGATGGTGGGCATGAATGTGTACAGCCGGATCCTCCCTGTGACCTCCGGCATTCAGATCGCTGCCACTGCCGCCTTTCTGGCCCTGGCCTTCCGCCGCCCCCTCTCCGGCACCGCCAAGTGGCACCTGGTCTACGGCATCGGCCTGATCTGCTGGGTCATGGTCACCAAGCACTTCCATGCCCTCTTTGGGGAGCCCAAGGAATATGTGGGCTTCCTGCTCAGCCGCTATCTGGTGCTGCTGCCCTACGCCGCTCTGTGCCGGGACGAGGAAACCTGCGCCGGGCTGAAGGGCGCCGGGATCCTGACCCTTCTGGTCTGCGGGTGGATGTGCCTCTGGTCCCTTCTTCTGCTGCTGGACCTGGTCCCGGCGGGAATGCAGCCTTATGTAAACTGGTCCGGTGCCCGGATGAACACCCTGTGGAACCCCATTATCTTCGCCGTGATCCTCTTTATGGGGCTCGCCCTCAGCATCGCCGGGTGCTTCCTGGCAAAGAAACCCTGGCAGAAGGCGGCTCTGCTGCTTTTCGCCCTGGTGCAGTTTCTCTTCATCAGCCTGACCCACTCCCGGACCGTTCTTTTGATGATCTGCGCCTTTGCGGTGGGGGTGTTCTTCCTGACCCTGGGCCAGGGCAGCGTGAAAAAGCGCATGTTCTGGGGCCTGATGGGGGTTCTGGCGGCAATCGCCCTGCTTTTCGCCTCCGATGCCCTGTATGAAGCCAACAACCGGCGGCTGATCCGGCAGATGGAGTCCCAGGGCGTAGAATTCCGGCTCAACGACCAGGGGGTCATCACCGACGGTGTCACCAACCAGGGCTCTCTGAAGGAGGATGCCGGATCCCTGAACGGCCGGACGGAAACCTGGAAAAAGATCCTGACCGCCTTCCGCCAAAGCCGGGAGCTGCAGCTCTTCGGCACCAGCCAGTTCCGGAAAAACATCCGCAAGGACATTTCCCACGCCCACAACTCCTGGCTGGATATGCTGGTGTCCCTGGGCATCCCGGGGCTTGTGCTGTCCCTGGTGCTGACGGCGGAAATTCTCATTGCCCTGGCCCGGACCTTCCTGTTCTGCAGGAACAAGGCCCGGCTGGTTGTGGCCCTGTGGGTGCTGTGTATGCTCCCCATCGGCTTTATGGAGCCGTTTTTGTTCCACACCAACCACCTTGGGGACCTCTTTATCCTGGCCTCCGGCTATCTGTGGAGCTGGGGGAGAAAATCCTGACCTTCCCCTGGGGGAAGGTGCCGCCGCAGCGGCGGAAGAGGGGCGGTAATCCCGACCTTCCCCTGGGGGAAGGTGCCGCAGCGGCGGCACCTTC
>OGKG01001269.1_pt1 | contig 30631 bp, 30 predicted proteins | sample 1572201 | NCBI WGS metagenome assembly OGKG01 (sample SAMEA2582146, study PRJEB24529) | metagenome | biome: Human gut stool | place: China | collected 2011 | reverse complement strand
CAACATTCTCAGCATGTTTCGGACAGGCTTTCTTAGAGCTTCATCCAACAAAATATGCAGAAGAACTTGTTAAGAAAATGGAAAAGAGCGGAGCAAAAGCTTACCTCGTAAATACAGGATGGAACGGAACTGGAAAACGTATCTCCATCAAAGATACACGTGGTATCATCGATGCTATCTTAAACGGAGACATCAAGACAGCTCCTACAAAGACAATCCCATACTTCAACTTTGAAGTTCCTACAGAGCTTCCAGGCGTTGATCCAGCGATCCTTGATCCTCGTGATACTTACGCTGACGCTTCTGAGTGGGAAGTAAAAGCAAAAGACTTAGCTGCAAGATTCGTTAAAAACTTCGCAAAATACGAAGGAAACGAAGCTGGTAAAGCATTAGTTGCTGCTGGTCCTCAGGCTTAATGATCTGTTAATATCCATTAATTTGTTTTTTAGCTTAAAAGAAACCGGATGTCACATTGCATCCGGTTTCTTTATTACACATATTTGGAGTTCTATCATGTTAAAGAAGTTCATTAAATACGTCTCTCAAAATATGCTTGGTATGGTAGGTATGTCTGTTTATATTCTTGCAGACACCTACTTTATTTCTGTAGCGGTGGGTGCCGACGGTATCACTGCCTTAAATCTGGTTCTGCCAATTTATAATATTATTTTTGCGATCGGTGCGATGATGGGCGTTGGTTCTGCGATCCGTTTTGTTGTGGAACGCAATAAAAAAAGCCCGGATGCAGATGGATATTTTTTCCATGCTCTTGTGTGGGCTTTTATCATCAGTCTGTTTTTTATTTTTGTCGGCCTGTTTCTTCCGGATAAATTGATCGCACTGTTAGGCGGTGATGCCCAAATCGTTGCCACCGGGAAAAATTATACAAGAATTTTTATGTGCTTTGCTCCCTTTTTTATGTGGAACTACATTTGTAATGCTTTTGTGCGAAATGATGGAAATCCTTCCATTGCGATGTCCGCAACTTTATTCAGCAGTCTGTTCAACATCGTGTTTGACTATATCCTGATGTTTCCACTGGGACTTTCCATGGAAGGTGCTGCACTTGCAACTGCCTTCTCCCCGATCATCGGCATTGCGATCTGCTGTATCCATTTTAAATCAAAAAAGAGTACAATCCGCCTGAAACCGGTCCTGCCTTCTTTCCGCAGACTGCTGTACTGCTGTCAGGTCGGCGTTTCCTCTTTTGTCGGTGAGATTTCCTCCGGGGTTATCACGGTCGTCTTTAATATGCTGATCCTCGGTCTTGCAGGAAACACCGGAGTTGCCGCCTACGGCGTTGTAGCCAACACCTCACTGGTCGCAGTCGCCCTCTTTAACGGCATTGCGCAAGGCTCCCAGCCGCTCATCAGTGAAGCTTACAGCAAGGGAAATCACAAGAATGTAACTACTTACCTGAAAATGGCGGTCACCACCGCTATTGGTGTTGCCATCCTGCTCGTTGTATGCATTTACATTTATGCACCTGCGATCACAGCCGTATTTAACGGAGAAGGCAACCAGACGCTTGCGACCTACGCTGAAAACGGTCTGCGTCTTTATTTCATCGGCTTTCTTTTTGCCGGACTGAATATTGTTGGAACTGCCATTTTAAGCGCGGTAGAATCCGCGAAATACGCTTTCGCTGCGTCAATCTCCCGCGGATTTGTTGCGATCATCCTTTTTGCTTTCCTTTTGTCCGCGCTTTTCGGATTAAACGGCGTATGGCTGGCTTTTCCTGCGGCAGAGTTTGTGACGATGTTAATTACGTTATATGGACTGGTGAAGACGATACGAAAATGTAACTATTCAGAGCCAAGGCAATTTTCATAATTTGCGAATCATGCTTGCATGAATGAGCATAATTTTGAAAATTTCTTTGGCGAAGTAACCACAATGAGCAAATAACAAGCATGCTTGTTATTCAAGGAAAGCATCGAAGATGCGGTTTTGCGAATGGGGTGCTGAATAGTTACATGAGAAAGTTATTATAATGCCTTCTTAATGGCTTCCATTAATTCTTCGTAAGTCTCATAAGCTGGCAATTCCGGATTGTCTTTTTTGATCTGCTCTGTACTCTTGAATAAGAATCCGGCTTTACTAGCCTTTATCATGCCAAGATCATTGTGGCTGTCTCCGCTTGCGATCGTCTCAAATCCAATCGACTGGAGTGCTTTTACTGTTGAATACTTGGAATTTTCTACTCTCATCCTGTAACCTGTAATCTCGCCGTTTTCTGCCACTTCCAGTGAATTGCAGAAAATAGTCGGCCATCCCAGCTTTTTCATGAGTGGTGCTGCAAACTGTGTAAATGTATCACTGATGATGATCACCTGTGTCATGCTGCGCAGTTCATCTAAAAACTCTTTTGCACCCGGCATCGGATCGATCTTTGCGATTGTTTCCTGAATTTCTTTCAGTCCAAGACCATGTTCTTTTAAAATTCCAAGTCTCCATTTCATCAGTTTATCATAATCCGGCTCATCCCTTGTTGTTTTCTTTAACTCCGGGATTCCTGTCTCTTCTGCAAATGCAACCCAGATCTCAGGTACTAAAACGCCCTCCAGATCCAGACATACGATATTCATATCCATTTTTTTCCCTCCTCAAAGCTCCGTCGTGTCATTGAAAAACAGTATATTGTCATTCTATTATATTTCGTGCTGCACTTCAAGAAGTGATTGTAACAAAGGTGCAAATTGCAATATCGCAAAGTCTTGCAATTTCTTCATCACTGCAGCTTATATTTTTGGATTTTCAATGGAAGCTATATGCGTCATAAGATTCCATAAGTATTTGAGCTGCCTCTGCATCGCTGACATCCACGATATCACTGACATCTTTCCATTTGAAATGTGCCCGATGTTCAGAAGCTTGTTGTGCAACATAATAGCGCGCCGCATAAGTGCGATACTCATCCTCTGTCAGCTCTGTCCCATTGTAATCCTCATAGCTTATCGTTGCTTCGTAATCCGGACCTTCATATGTTTCATATTCAATGGCGAGTTTTGTTTCTGTTACAACATCATCCACGATCGCCAGTGAGCTGACCCGGTAGATGTAACAGTCCGGTGACTCTTTCATAAAATCGTACACAATATAATTATAGCATCCTTTTCCATTTATGATATTAGAGTATACCGTCACATCACTTTCATCCGATACCGAATCCATAAGATCCGGCTGGGATTCATATTCTAAAAAAGTTGTATCCAGTTCTTTTAGTTTTCCATCCTTATCTACTTTGTAAAAACTGGTATAAGAAAAAATTCCCGTGCCGCCACAATGCGAAACCAAAAGTTCCACTTGTCCATCCATATCCAGATCTGCCAGCGTGAATTTGTATTGTTCATTGGCAAAATCAATATCAACTGCCCACTTGTCCCTGTTTTGTGCAAATACCTCAATCTGCTTTTGAATATCTTTAGTAGCTCCAGATATGCTGTCCACATATTTTACATAATCTGTCCATACGCCTTCCATATCAGAAAGCTTTTCTGTCAGATGCTGCTCGCTTAGAAATTCTTCCAAAAAAGTATCCCGATAAAACGGATTACCATTTTCTGTTTTCGCTTCGACTTTGTAGCTTTCCAGATTTGGATAATCCAGATACATCATATTGTCCGGATTTTCCTGTAAAAATATAACCGGCATATTCCATGAATCTCCGTCATTACTATATTGGAGAAGCAGTAAAATATCCTTTTTCCCATCCACATTCACATCTGAAAACTTTACACCACTGATCTGTTTAAATGAATCCGAAGCGTCTGCCTTTATTTCCGGAAACTCATATATGACTTTATTATTCTTCACTAATAAGAATTCTGGATTATTCGAATTCTCTTCAGGTGCAACTGATATAAATGTTACCATTCCCCAGTCATCCAGCTGAATCTCAAATGTCTGATCCTCAATCACTCTCTGCTTGAGGCTTTGCATGCTCTGTCCCGGTGTCTCTGTAACCGCTTCCTGCCCACCGGACAATTCTTTTAACACTTCCGTCGATGCTTCTTTTGTATCCTTTGCTTCCTGCTTACAGCCTGCAAGAACAAATGATACTATTATGAGTCCGAATATGATGTTCTTTTTCATCTGACTGCCCCACCTTTTCTCGGTATCTATAACGTCATCTGACTCCTCTTCTCTTATTTTATCATACCTAATTCTTCTATGCATCTTTTTCTGTTTTTTCTTCCATTTTGTATCCGATTCGAAAACCTACACATATTCTGCAATAGTATGATAAACTATCACTATAAAAAGCCATTCGGTGAAGAATAAGTTTCGCCTTGGATGGGATACAAATTTTAATGAGGGGGCATCCATGCAAAAAGAGAACAGAAAATATTACGAAGCCTATGAAGATCGATATAAAACCGCTCATGAAAAGGGTTTCAGTTGGGCACAGATGAAAAATACTCCAATTGTTATGGATATTATTAGTCGATATCACCTTCATCCTGAGCATTCATTACTGGAAATTGGGTGTGGTGAAGGCAGAGACTCCTCCACCGTTTTAGAAAATGGCTTTCACCTTATGGCAACCGATATATCGCCTGAAGCAATAAACTATTGTAAGAAAAAAATGCCTGATTTTGAATCAAAATTCATGGTTTTGGATTGTTTATCAAGCGATTTGGATATGAAGTTTGATTTCATTTATTCAATTGCGGTTATTCATATGTTAGTTTTAGATGAAGACAGAAACGGGTTTTATCAATTTATTCATAGTCATTTGAAATCAGATGGAATTGCTCTTATTTGTTCAATGGGAGACGGAAAATATGAAATGCAAAGCGATATCAGCAACGCTTTTGAGATTCAGGAAAGAAAACATGAATCTGGAAAAATGATGGTTGCGGGAACATCTTGCAGGATGGTTTCATTCAGTACTTTTGAGAACGAGCTGCTGAGAAACGGACTGAAAATCATTGAAAAAGGCATCACAAGTGCGATGCCAAATTTCAATAGCTTAATGTATGCTGTAGTTCAGTAGAGAGCCTATCGAAAAGCAGCAGACAAACTGACGGAACTCAAAATCAGCTATATTCCGCTAATTCTCGTATTCCAAGAGTGATTCTAAGTCTATTAGGTGGTGTTCTCACTACCGAAATCTTAGAATAAAAACACAGAAAGCAAACCATCCATCCAAATGATATTGACCGCAACGAAAAAGTAGTTTCACTTCGATACACTCCCAAGGATGGAACCATTCTCCCACTCCCCTGTCTTTTTCAGCTCGTCATAATAAGCTTTATACCGGTATGCCGTCCTCCGGCTGATCGCCCCTCATTCACAATCTCCATGATTTTCATGCCGCTCTCAAATTTTATTTGGTTGCTGCCTACCATAGAAATCAATGTCTCTCTGCAGCTGTTCCATTGACATCACTTCTTTCAGATCATAGCGGCAATGGATTGGTGCAACATTTGTGAAAGCTTATCCTCTGCAGATACGCGTGCAATAAATTTGCCCATATACGTTCCTATCATATCCAGATTGATGTTCAATACGATTTTATCCAGTTCCTCCTCGTAATCTCTGACATATGCTTTAGATCCAAGCAGACCACGCTCCTCACCGACAACTGCCTCACGAAGATCTCGCTGGTCAATATCCTGCTATAGATAGTGAAGGTTTCCATACTGGAAAAGAATAGCTTTTGCCCTCGCTTTCATCAGATCCTGATAGTTAAAAAATTCATTGCTCTCCCCCTTCCTCTACTTCCATCAGATTTATCCTTGTAAAAAATTCTGTCTCATTTTCATGATGAATATATGCTCCATTTTTGATCTGAACACGAAGGCTTGCCGGATTATCCTTATTTACAGACATATAAACTTCGTGAATAGACCTCAGTACGGCTTTCTCAAGCGTCAGCTTCAATCCCTTAGTTGCATAACCTCTTCCCCTGTATTTTTCTGATATGCAATAACCTATATGTCCAGGTCCTTCTCTGAGAAAATCATTGAGACAATGTCTTAAACTAAATACTCCCACATATACATCTTCATCAACAAGCACGTATGTAGTATCCGGAACAAATCCTTCCGGCAGCTCCTTTCCTAATGACCAGTTTCTCTTTTTCTCGATCCATTCAAGAAACTGTTCATAGTTATAGCCATATACGCTATTCATATATCCGTTTTCATTTTCCGGAAAAGTCATATAAAGCTCATATGTTTTTCGATAATCAGAATCCTGTACTCTTATTAATTCCATGGGCAATCCTCCTTGTGTTTGTTCTGTCGGGCTTATTGAAGATGATATCACTCATATCTCGTCTGCCTTCTTGAAATTATTATTCAAAAGTATAATCATGGTATTTCTTCATGTCAATCGAAAATCATTTGATTTTTCATATATGCTCCAATCAGCTCTTATTTCCATGCAAAAAAGAGAAAATGGGCCGCCACAAAATGTGGCAACCCATTTTCTCTCTTTATATTCTTTGTGATCAGATTGTTCCTGTCACAGTTAAGGTTCCTGTTCCCGGTGTTACGATCCAGCTGCCGGTAGCCGGATCCTGCGTATAGGCTGCCGCAGGCACCGTGATCCTTCCGGCTGTTGTTGCAAATAATCCGGTTGCTTCGTTGTATGTGTAATCTGTTCCGGCTGCAAGTGCTGTTCCATTATAGCTTACCGCTATGTTGGAAAGGATCGGATCAAACGTATCGATGATCTCTGCTGCTGTGGCTGCATCTGCTGCAGTATTTCCGGTGTTCTGAATGAGGAACGTATAGGTCAGCGTTCCATTTTCCGTTACCGGAACCGGGCTGATCGATTTCGTGATATTTAATAGTGGCTCATTATCTGTTACCACTGTCTCTGTTACCTCGATCGGTGTAATGCCTCCGCCTGTGATCGTTGCTGTATTTACAATATTTCCGGTTGCAGCCAGTGGTGCATACGGATTCACTTCTGCTTCATATACGATCACTGCATTGCCGCCTGCCGGTACTGTGATCCCATTTATCACAAGTGGCGGTCCGGCTGTTGCTGCAGGTGCCGGCTGCAATACACCATTGATATAATACTTCGCTGTTCCTTCCATATAATCCAATGGAACAAGAGATGTTGTATTATAAGGATAAGCTCCCAGATTGTCTGTAATGGTAAGTCCTGTATAAGCTAACGTTCCCGCATTTACAATACTGATCACATAGGTGATCGTATCATTTTGTCTGTAAGTGTTCCGCACTGCCTCCTTTGCAGCGGATAAAACTTCCAGAATCTCACCGACTGCTATATTTGAATTGGCAATGGATCTTCCATAACGCAATTGTGCCTGGTTTGTAAAACGTGCCATATATTTTCCCTTTCCTGTTTTTTATTGTCCCTGTTAAGCAATGTGCTATATTCAGGTACACTTTAATATATGACAGTTTTTTTTAATCGTTTCTCTTAACCGTGCTGCAGCTTTCTATTTTTCATTCTTTATTAAAATCAGGCGCAAAAAAATATATTTTATGATCTTATGGCATCCTTCATCGATTTTACATATTCCGCAACATACTTCGGTGCATCTGTTCCATGTTTTTCCATCAGCTTGACAATAGCTGAACCGACGATCGCACCATCGGAAATGTCTGCCATTTTTTTTGCCTGTTCCGGTGTGGAAATACCAAATCCGATCGCACATGGCACCTTCGTATTTTCCCTGACTACATTCACAATAGAAGCAAGGTCTGTCTTAATCTCACTCCGTGTACCTGTGACACCAAGGCTTGAAACGATGTAGATAAAGCCTTCTGCTTCCCTTGCGATCATAGAAATCCGGTTTTCGGATGTAGGGGCGATCAGTGAGATCAGATCCACGCCATATTGCCTGCAGGTGGGCAGAAATTCTTCTTTTTCTTCAAATGGCAGATCCGGCAGAATAAGTCCGTCTATTCCGACGTCACGGCAGGTGGAGATGAATTTTTCTGCTCCATAAGAGAATACGACATTGGCATAGGTCATGAAAACCATCGGAACCTTCACATCACGTCGAAATTCTTTTACAAATGCAAAAATCTTATCGGTCGTAATACCACCACGCAATGCCCTTAAATTTGCACCCTGAATCACCGGTCCCTCTGCGGTAGGGTCAGAGAATGGAATACCGAGTTCGATCAGATCCGCACCATTTTCCACGGCGGCACGGACTACTTTTGCGGTAGTTTCCAGATCCGGATCCCCGCAGGTTACAAATGCGATAAATGCCTTTCCATTTTCAAATGCTTTCTTTATATTACTCATGGATATCCTCCCCTCTGTAGCGAGCAATGGCCGCACAGTCCTTGTCGCCTCTGCCGGAAATAGTAATGACAATGATTTTATCCTTATCCATCGTCGGTGCAAGCTTCATTGCGTAAGCAACCGCATGTGCTGATTCAATGGCTGAAATGATTCCTTCCGTCTTTGCCAGATATTCAAAAGCATTGACTGCCTCATCATCTGTGACCGGAACGTATTCTGCCCGCCCAATATCATGAAGATGCGCATGCTCAGGACCTACGCCCGGATAATCAAGTCCTGCTGAGATTGAGTAAACAGGAGCGATCTGACCATCTTGATTCTGGCAGAAGTAAGATTTCATACCATGAAAAATACCAACTCTGCCTGTTGCGATCGTTGCTGCTGTTTCAAATGTGTCCACACCTCTTCCAGCTGCCTCACAGCCGATCAGCCTTACACTGTCATCTTCAATGAAGTGATAGAAGCTGCCGATTGCATTGGATCCTCCGCCTACGCAGGCGATCACAGCATCCGGAAGTCTGCCCTCCTTTGTAAACATCTGCTCTTTGATCTCTTTTGAAATAACTGCCTGGAAATCGCGGACGATCGTAGGAAATGGGTGTGGTCCCATCACCGATCCAAGGCAGTAATGGGTATCACTAATACGTGAAGTCCATTCACGCATGGCTTCGGATACAGCATCCTTTAATGTTGCCGTACCTGTTTTTACAGGAATGACTTCTGCTCCGAGAAGCCGCATACGGTATACATTGAGTGCCTGGCGGATAGTATCTTCCTCGCCCATGAATACCACGCACTCCATGCCCATAAGCGCTGCTGCCGTTGCTGTGGCAACACCGTGCTGGCCTGCACCTGTTTCAGCGATCAGCCTTGTTTTTCCCATTTTCTTTGCCAGAAGTGCCTGACCGAGTACGTTATTGATCTTATGTGCACCTGTGTGGTTTAAATCCTCTCGCTTGAGATAAATTTTGGCTCCTCCGAGATCTTTTGTCATTTTTTCGGCATAGTACAGCCTGGATGGTCTGCCTGCATATTCATTAAAAAGCTCGGTCAGCTCTCTGTTAAATTCCGGATCATTTTTGTAATGGTTGTATGCTTCTTCCAGTTCAATAACTGCATTCATGAGTGTTTCAGGGATATACTGACCACCGTGAATGCCGAAGCGTCCGTTTGGATTCGTCATAATGTTTCTTCCTTTCTGACAGCGGCAACAAATGCCGCCATTTTTTCTTTATCTTTTCTTCTTTCCGTTTCTATACCGGAACTTACATCCACCGCAAATGGATGAAGCTCTTTTACCGCTTTCCCAACATTTCCGGTAGAAAGTCCACCGGCAAGAAAATAAGGTCTGTCTATCTTTTTCAGGATATTCCAGTCAAATACCGTACCGGTTCCCGCACCGGAATCTAACAGGATATAATCGGCAGAGCATTGTCTTGCATCCGCTATCTCTTTTTCCGATTTTACCTGAAAAGCTTTGATGATCGGTTTCCCGGTAAGTTGTCTCAACCGCCTGATATACGCTTCATCCTCATCTCCGTGAAGCTGTGCGATATCGATAATATTATTATTCAAAAGCTCTGCTATTTTTTCCACAGCTTCATTGACGAACACACCAGCTGCCTGGATTTCACCGGAAAGCTGTTTTTTCAGTTCTGCCGCCTTTTCCGGTGTCACATAGCGTCTGCTTTTTGGAGCAAATACAAATCCGATGTATTCTGGTTTCAGTTCGTTGGCTGCTTCTATCTCTTCTATTCCGGACAGACCGCATAATTTTATTTTCGTCATATCTCACCCCGCAGTTCTGCCAGCTTCGCTTTTTTATCCGTTGCCCGCATCAGCGTCTCCCCGATCAAAACAGCATCTGCACCGATTTTCCGAAGTGCTGCGACATCCTCTGCTGTCTGCACCCCACTTTCGGAAACAAACAGTACCTCTGGTGGGATCAGCTCCCGTAACCTGCGGCTATTATCGGTATTTACCGAAAAATCTTTGAGATTACGGTTATTGACACCGATCACGCGTGCTCCGGCATCAATCGCCATCTGCACTTCACGCTCATCATGTGTTTCCACCAAAGCAGAAAGACCAAGCTCATCACAGATCTTAAGGTACTCCCTGATCTCCGACTCACCCAGTATGGAGCAGATCAGCAATACCGCTGAAGCGCCAAGCGCCTTTGCCTCGTAGATCATATATTCGTCTACCGTGAAATCCTTGCGCAGGCATGGAATGGAAACCGTATCTGCAATCTCCTTAAGATACTCATCGCTTCCAAGAAACCATTTTGGTTCTGTCAGCACGGAAATACAATCCGCGCCTGCTGCCTCATATTCTTCTGCGATCTGTAAATACGGAAACTCCGGTGCGATCATACCCTTCGAGGGTGACGCTTTTTTGCATTCGCAGATGAATGAAATGCCGTCTTTTCTGAGTGCTTTTTCAAAAGCAAAGCTGCCTTTTTGCATGGATAATGCCTGCTGCTTTAAATCTTTCGGAGACATTTTTCTTTTTGCTTCGCTCACCCGTTCTCCTGCGTGATCTGCAAGCTGGTCTAATATTGTCATCCCTCTACCTCCGGCCGGTTGCTGACTTCGATCAGCCGCTTTAATGTTGCAAGTGCTTTGCCGGAATCAATCAGCTCTGTTGCAAGATTGATGCCGTCCGCCATGCTCTCTGCCTTGCCTCCGATATACAATGCCGCTCCTGCATTCATCAGCACGGCATTTCTCTTATGTCCTTTTTCCCCATTTAAAATAGCAAGCGTGATCGCTGCGTTTTCTTCCGGTGTTCCGCCTTTTAAGTCTTCTTTCGTGCAGCGTGGAAAACCAAACTCTTCCGGTGTGATCACAGAGGATCTGAACCAGCCATCACGGATCTCGCAGACTGTTGTCGGTGCGCTCATCGAGATTTCATCCAGCTTATCCTGTCCATACACGACCATGCCACGTTTGACGCCAAGGCTGATGAGTACCTGTGCCAGCGGTTTGACCAGATACTCGTCGTACACACCCAGAAGCTGCATGGACGGTGTTCCCGGATTGGTAAGTGGTCCTAAAATATTAAATACCGTCCGGAATCCCAGTTCTTTGCGGATAGCTCCCACATACTTCATGGAACTGTGATATTTCTGTGCAAAAAAGAAACACATACCGACTTCGTTTAAAAGCTCCACACATCTTTTTGGACTCTGCGAAATATTTACGCCCAGTGCTTCCAGACAGTCCGCCGTTCCACATAGCGAAGAAGCCGCACGGTTGCCATGCTTTGCAACCTTCATCCCGCCTGCTGCTGCAACAATTGCTGAGGTAGTGGAAATATTAAAACTATGTGCATTATCGCCACCGGTTCCGACAATTTCAAAAAGCTCCATGCCTGTTTCCACTTTGGTCGCATGTGCCCTCATCGCAGCCGCACAGCCTGCGATCTCGTCTGTGGTCTCGGCTCTTGCACTCTTTGTTGACAGTGCTGCAAGAAATGCTGCATTCTGTGTAGCTGTCGTTTCGCCGCCCATAATTTCATTCATCACCGTGTATGCCTCATCATAGGTAAGATCCTCTTTGTTTACAATTTTTACAATCGCTTCTTTAATCATCTGTTATATCTCCTTTATAAAATTTCTGAGCATCTGTTTTCCATCCGGTGTCATAATCGATTCCGGATGAAACTGTACGCCGTATATCGGATATTCTTTATGCTGTACCGCCATGATCTCTCCATCCTCTGTAAGCGCTGCCACCTTCAGGCACTCCGGTATGGTGTCCGGGTCTGCTGCAAGTGAATGGTACCTTGCAACCGGAGCATTTTGGGGGCACCCTGCAAACAGAGGACAGGACGTATCAAATTTCACATCCGATTGCTTTCCGTGCATGAGTTCTTTTGCATAAGTCACCGTTGCACCAAATGCCGCACAGATCGCCTGATGGCCAAGGCAGACTCCAAGCACCGGAATCTTTGTACCAAGCGTTTTTGCAACTTCCATGATAACCCCTGCATCCTCCGGTCTTCCCGGACCCGGTGAGAGGATAATGTGATCGGGTTCCAGGCTTTTGATCTCCTCTACTGTCATTTCATCGTTGCGTATCACCCTGATATCCGGCTCAATCTCTCCGATCAGCTGGAAAAGGTTATAAGAAAAACTGTCGTAGTTATCAATCAGTAAAATCATCCTTCCACCTCCTGTGCAAGTTCCAATGCTTTCAGGGAAGCCTTTGCCTTATTTATACATTCTTCAAATTCCTTTTCCGGTACGGAATCCGCTACAATGCCCGCACCGCTTCTCACAAACACTTTGCCGTTTTTCTTATAAGCAATGCGGATCGCAATACAGGTATCCATGTTCCCGGTGAAGTCGATATATCCGATCGCACCGCCGTAGATGCCGCGCTTATTATTTTCCAGTTCACCGATCAGCTGGCAGGCTCTGATCTTCGGTGCACCGGAAAGCGTTCCGGCAGGCAATACTGCTTCAATCGCGTCAAAAGCATCGTGTTTTTCATCAATCTCGCCCCGAACCGTTGAGCCAATGTGCATGACGTGGGAAAAACGTTCCACAGAATGCAGTTTTTCAACCTGCACGGTACCGAATCTGCTGATCTTACCAAGGTCATTTCTGCCAAGATCGACCAACATATTGTGCTCAGAAAGTTCTTTTTCGTCTGCAAGCAATTCTTTTTCCAGCGCTTTGTCTTCTTCTGCGTTCTTTCCTCTCGGTCTTGTTCCGGCAAGCGGAAACGTATGCAGTACACCGTTTTCCAATTTCACCAGTGTCTCCGGGGATGCACCTGCGACCTCCACGTCAGTTCCCGAAAAATAGAACATATACGGTGACGGATTTAATGTCCTCAAAATTCTATATGTATTAAACAGGCTTCCTTCAAAAGGTGCCGACAGCCGGTTTGACAGTACAATCTGAAAAATGTCTCCCTCGCGGATATGGTGTTTCGCTTTTTCTACCATATTGCAGAATTGCTCCTTATCGAATAACGGTGTCACCTCTCCTGTCAGTCTGCCGCCCGGTTCGTTCTTCTTTTCACCGTTCCTGAGAAGCTCTTCCAATTGTTTTAACTCCATCACAGCTTTGTTATATCCGACTTCTACGTCCGCCAATGGCATATTGACAATCAGAATGATTTTTTGCCGCAAATGATCAAAAGCGATCACCTTGTCAAAAAGCATCAGATCAAGATCTTTAAAATTTTCTGTATCTTCCACATCACATTTCACACCCGGTTCGCTGTATCCGAGATAATCATAGGAAAAATAACCTACCAGTCCTCCGGTAAAGGATGGAAGATAGTCGAAACGTGGACTTTTATAATCAGCAAGAATCTGGCGGAGATAATCAGAAGGATGCTCTGTAATTACTTTCAGATTTCCGATTTTCATTTCGCCATTGATACAGGTGATCTCCAGTTTCGGATCAAAACCAAGAAACGTATATCGTCCCCATGTCTCGTTTGCCTGGGCGGATTCTAACATATAGCAATGTGTCGATACATTTTTCAGTATCCTCATAGTTTCAATCGGGGTAATAAAGTCAGAAAGCATTTCAAGGCTCACCGGGAGCACGTTGTATTTTGCTTCTGACGCAATCTTTTTTACTTCCGCTAAAGCTGGCATAATTTTCATTCGCTGCACCTCCAAAGAATTTTTGCATTTTTTTATGCAACAGGAACTGAACTATGTTCCCTATGCAATAAAAAACGTCCCTGACAGAAATATACTCTCTGTCAAGGACGAATAGAAATTCTTATCCGCGGTGCCACCTTGATTCACAGCATGACCTGTGCGCTTAGCAGGATACCCACATATCCCCGGCAAGTTACGTCTGCCTGCAACGTCGCAGAATACTTTGTGATCCTCACATTTGACTGCGCCCTCAGCGGTCCATTTGACAACTTGTTTCTCACCTGATTCTCAGCATCACAGGCTCTCTGTAAAGGCATTATTGCCGTTATCTCCGCTTCAACGGTTTAGCGTATTAACTTTGTTCCCTAATGTATCACACTTGCATTGTACTGTCAATAGGGCAAATTTAATCTTTCCTATTCACGATCTTGTAGTATTCTCTCGAAGTGATCTTGTATACAATCGTATAGATCACAAGGAAGATCATGCTCACGATTGCGATCGCCATGTTAAAGGTAAAGGTATCCACGATCAGTATCATCCGTAAAAACAGTCTGACCACGCTGCTTGCCACGATCATATGCATAATCGCTGCTGCGACCGGAAGGTAAAATAATAACATAACCTGTGTCTGGATGGATTCTTTTGCTTCTTTTTCAGTCAGACCGACATTGGAAAGGATCTGAAATCGTTTCTGGTCTTCGTACCCTTCCGACATCTGTTTGTAGTAAATGATCATAACCGTTGCCATGAGAAAGAGTGCTGCCAGAAACATTCCTACAAAAAAGATTCCACCATAGATACTATAAAAAGCGCTCATCTCCTCTGATTTAAAACGAATTGCTTCACGGTTTAATCCACTCAGTTCCATCAAAACTCTGACCGTTTCCATCTGTTCTGCTGTCAGAGCTTTTTCTAACTGGTATCCGATGAAAACTTCATACTCATCCGGATTCACTCTCTGTCCGGCTTCCGCCATCAGTGCACAGATCTGCTCATCATCCGGAAAGACAAGAATTTCACGTTCGAAAATTGACATGGTCGAATCAATGATATAGCGGATTGCAGAATACTCTGCCTCTCCTGCTACTGTATACTCTTTTCCCATAAAATTCAGGTTATCACCTTTTTTCCATTCTTTTCCTGAACTGTAGATGAGTATTTCATCATCCTTAAGTGTCAGATTCATATCGGCATATTCGTTATAATCAGCAGCAGACAACAGATACGTAACTATATCGGAGGCTATGTCACTGTCGAATGTATCCGGGTCTGCAATCTTTTGTTTTCCATCTTTTTCCGTAACCATGATATTCCGGTACTGTCTATAAATCTGGTCGGTAGTCACAATCCCATCCTGCTGCAACGCTTTATTCATAGTAACGAAATCATCCATGCCTTTTCCTGCCTCTGACACAGTTTCTGCCACTTTAATATCTGTCGGATATCTGTCATCTATATTTTTTCCGATGAGCATCATCAGTGAAAAGCCACAGGTCAGCAACAGGATCACACCTGTAGAAAGTACACAGATGGACGCCAGTCCTGCTGCATTATGTTTCATCCGGAACATCAGATTCGATACACTGATAAAATTCTTTGTCTTATAGTAAAACTTCGGATTCTTTTTCATGCACTTCAGGATAAAAATACTTCCGGCTGTAAAAAGACAATAGGTTGCGATCACGACAAGCAGAATGCTGACAAATAATATGTTGACCGCACCCCCGATCGACTTAGCAGAAAGTGCCAGCTTATATCCGGCAGTCAGTGTTATGATTCCAAGAATAAATATAGGAACTTTCACTTTCGGTTCTTTTTCCCCTATTCTGTCACTCTGCAGCAATGCAATCGGTTTTCCAACCCGGATGGAAGCCACATTATAAATCAGACTGACTGCAAAAAGGATAACAAATAAAACCAATGTACTTTTCAGTGCTTCCACTGAGAAAAACAGACCGTTTACCGGTGGCTGATTGATGATCTTATAGAGAATGAGGAGCATTAATTTGTTCAGAAAAGTCCCCATCACAATTCCTGTGACAATACTGATCAAAGCATTCATCAGGCTCTCTGCAGCTAAAATATAGGTAATATTCTTTTTGGACATTCCAAGAACTCCATAAATCCCCATCTCCTTTTTTCTCGCCCTTATCATAAACTGATTTGTATAAAAAAGAAAAACTGCCGCAAAGACTGCTACGATCTGACCGCTGATTTCCAGTAAAATCGAAATAATCTGTGCACCATAAAACGCTTCCACTCCATCTTTATAAATGTATGGACAATGCGCAAGTGACTGCAAAATATAATAAATCATGACAGTCATCGTTCCTGCAAGCAGATATGGGATCAGTGTCTTTTTATTTTTCTGCATTCCACTGAACACAAATTTTGTCAGAAGCTTATGATTCACTGTCCTCTCCTCCTCTCATCAGAACGGTCACTGCGTCACAGATCTTATCTAACAGTGCACTTCTTGTCATATCACCGCGGTAAATCTGATGGAATACTTCACCATCCTTAATGAACATGACACGGTCGGCATAGCTTGCCGCCACATTGCTGTGTGTTACCATAAGAATCGTCTGACCTGTCTGGTTAATCTCACGGAGCTGCTTTAACAGGTTGGTCGCCGCCTTGGAATCTAATGCCCCAGTCGGTTCATCTGCCAGAAGGATCCTCGGATTTGTGATCAAAGCCCTTGCGATCGCAGTTCTCTGTTTCTGCCCACCGGACACCTCATAAGGATATTTCTTCAAAAGCTCCACAATTCCAAGCTGTCCGGCAGCCTTTTGTACTTTTGCATCCATTTTCTTATAATCTTCTAAAGGGAATATTCTGACAATTCTTCTTTCATTGTAGTAGTTGAAGAACATTACTTTATCTTGATAATAGTAAGTTGCCTCGTAATATCCTACATTGTAAAATTCTCTTAATCTAAAAATATGCTCTGATACTTTATCAAATGGAAGATATTTACTAAATCTTAATTTCGTAACGACATTACCAATTAAGGCATAATCTTTTTTATCTAAATAACCAGAATCATATAGTTCATTACATGGTGTACACATATTTCTCTAAATAAAATTTCATCAACTTTGCACTTATGATTAGAACTTTCTTTTAATTTTATTTCATCAATATATATCATTACTAAATCTTGTTTTTCTTCTCTTGTAAGTTCGTTCCAAGATAGATTATTTTCTTGATATTCTTTTGGATAAAGTAGTTTATTGATATAATCTATATCTCTTTTAATTAGAATATCATCTGGTGTTAAACTTAAATCTTCACATACTTAACATTCTTTTAATCTGCTTTCAAGTTCTGTAATTGTTGTTTCAACAATTTTTCTTTCTTCATCATATTCTTCTAATTTGAATGTACCGTTAACATATGCTTTTTTAATTCTATCTAGTTTTTGATTTTGATTAGATATTTCTTTTTGTATATCTTCTTTTGGATTTTCTATTTTAGTTTTAATCATAGGTAGTAAAGTTTGATTAACAAGACTATCATATTCATTAATATCATCTATAAAATGTTCAATTTCTTTTTCTATTTCAGTTTCTTTGATAGTTAATTTGCAATCATTACAATAGTAGTAATAGTAAGAATTACCATTCTTTTTAGTTGTTGCTTTACCACCTAGTATTCTTCCACATTTAGGACAACATAGTTTTTGTAAGAAGATATAAGTCAAAGTTCTTTTATAATTTCTAGAATTTTTCTTTTGTTGTACTTGGCAAGATTCCCACAATTCTTTAGATACGATTGGTTCAACTACATCACTATAATAAACTGGATTTTTAGTTCTTTTACCATGAACAAAATCTCCTTTATAGATTTCATTTTCAAGTATTCTCATAATTGTTGAATCATACCAATTTGTTTTACCTAACACTTCTTCTTTATTGAATAGATTAGCAATAGTTTGATAAGAATTACCCTCATAATATAAATTAAATACTCTAACAATAATATCTTTCGTTGCCAAATCCGGTACTAAAATTTTACCCTCTCTTTTATAACCAAAGTGGCTTTTATGTTAACTGTGTCCAACTTTTATTGCACCTGCTAAACCTATTTTAGTTTTCTCACTTGTTCTTTCTATTTCATTTTGGCTAACTGTTGTTAAAAGTCTTGCAACCATTTTACCATTTGCATTTGTGGTATTTATATCGTCATTGGCACAATCTAAATAAGCATTATTTTCATCTAAAAATTTCATAATATGTTCCATATCATAACCACTTCTAGTTAATCTATCTAGTTTTAAGACCACAATCGTATTACATTTTTTATCTCTTATATCTTGTAATAATTCTTCAAATGCTGGCCTATGATTTCCAGTTTTCGCACTTATTCCAGCATCCTTATAAATTTTATAAATCTCGTAACCCTTATACTCACACATTGCCATTAGTCTTTTTTCTTGTTCTGGTAAACTAAATCCCTCTCTGGCTTGATCTTCAGTACTTACACGAATATAGAGTCCTACTATTTTCTTTTCATCACTCATATTTTTTAATCCTCCTTTTTATCTTTGAAACCTAAAAAGAGGCGACAAAGACACATTAAATATTTTTATGTCTTTGACACCTCTTAAAATCCAAATAAGTTGTATTAATATAATTCAAACTTCGTTTCATATTAACCCCCAAAAACATAAAACTTGTTTCTTGGTTACCTATTATAGATATTTAAACTTTAAAGTCAAGACATAATTACCATTTTCTCCTATTTAAAGGCACTTTAAGAGAAGTTGATTAGATTTTAATACATTTAATCTATTGATTTAATAAAACTTTCTAAATCTTTTATTTCTAGGGAATTTGCTAGACTTCCAACATATATAGTTTTAGAATAATTAAATACTAGAAAAGTAATTCCTTTAATAATAACCCTATGAGGTTCTATATAGTTTAAATTTGTATGTTCTATGTTTTTGATACTTCCATTAATGATAGTAGGTATCGTATTACAAAAATCACATATAAATTCTATTTTCTTTTTTAATTCATCATCAAAAAGTAATTCTTTTGTTTTTAATTTAATCATATAAATCTATTCCTTTCTTTCCTTAAATGCAAAAAATCAACTTCTTTTGAAGTTGATACTATATGTTTAAATCTAACAAAAGTTAGAATAGATTGCTCAATGGTGCTGAATGTAAGAATTGAACTTACCCCTGAAGCTTACCATGCTTCTGTACTACCACTATACTAAATCAGCAAAGAATTAATATCCTATTTAAAGAATATTAATTTTATAAATACCACTAACGCAAGTATTACCCTATAAAAAGCAAATACTGAAAAGTCGTGTTTTTTGATATAATTAAGTAAAAACTTAATAGCAATAATACCCATAGCAAATGAAGATATAATACCTACAATTACCTCTTTAGTTAAAGCAAGGTCTGTTACTTTAAGTACTGTAGCACCACATATTACTGGTACTGATAATAAGAACGTAAATTTAGTTATTGCTTCTTTAGATATACCTTGAAGTCTACCCGCTAATATAGTTGTACCACTTCTAGAAAAACCTGGTATAACTGCAAAAGCCTGAGATATACCAATAATAATAGCTTCTTTTAAAGTAATATCTTCAAATTTTTTTTCTTTTTTATAATGATGAGTAGCCCATTTATCACCAAGATAAATAAGCATACCCATTATAGCAAGAGCAGAAGCTATAAGCCAAATATTATTTCTAATTACATTTTCAATTACATCATCAAGTAAGAATCCTACAATAGCAGCTGGAATAGTAGCCACTACTAAATACCAGAACATCTTTCCATTAGTAGTTTTTTTCTTATTTTTTATATCTTTAATGGCTCCAACAAATAAATTCCACCAATCCTTAAAGAAAATCACTAGTACTGCCATCATAGTACCAAAGTGAAGAGCAACATCAAATGCAAGTGATGATTCTTCCCAACCAAATAAATAAGGAAAAACAATCAAATGAGCAGATGATGAAATTGGTAAAAACTCTGCAACTCCCTGAATAATTCCAAGAATTATCGCCTTAAATATTGTCATAAAACACTCCTATTAATTATTTTCTTTTAATAATTCAATAGCCTTTTGCATAGCTAAATCATACTTAACAACTTCTAAAGATCCAAGTTCTTTCATGATATCTTCTTCAGTCATCTTATACATATCAGCCATCTTTTTAACTTCATCTTTAGCATCTTTATCAGAAATAGTAATTTCTTCAGCTTTTACAATAGCTTCAAGTAAGTATCTATATGCTACTCTCTTTTCAGCTTCTTTCTTCATATCTTTCATGATATCTTCTTTTTTAGCACCAGAGTAAGCAAGATATAATTCTGCAGTAACTCCTTGCATCTTAAGTTTTTCAATAAAGTTCTTATACATTCTATCAGTCTCAGCAGCAATAATTTCTTCATCAATTTCAACTTTCATATTCTTTGATGCCTTTTCAAGTAAATCTTCAATAAATTTATTATCAGCTTCTCTTTCCTTTTGAGCCTTAATTTCCTCTTCAACTACTTTTTCTAATTCTTCTTTATTAGATACACCTTCCATATCTAAATCTTTAAAGAATTCTTCATCTAAATCAGGAATAACTCTCTTCTTAATATCATGAACAGTAACATTAAATACTACTTTTTGTCCTGCTAATTCTTTAGCCATATAGTCTTCTGGGAAAGTAAGTTCGATATCTTTAGATTCTTCTCTCTTCATTCCTACTACTCCCTCTTCAAATCCTGGAATAAATGAATGACTACCAAGTTCTAATGAATATCCTTCAGCACTTCCACCTTCAAACTCTTCATTATCTTTAAAACCTTTAAAATCAATAACAACTGTATCTCCTTCTTCAGCTTTACCATCTTTAGATACAAGTTCAGCATATCTATCTAAAATATGACTAACTTCATGATCTACTTCTTCTTTAGTAACTTTAACTTTATCTTTTTTAACTTTTAATCCTTTATATTCTCCAAGAGTTACTTCAGGATCTAAAATAAATGTCATATTAACTTCAAATCCTTCATCATCAGCTTTTACTATTTCAAGTTTAGGTTCTACTACTGGAATTAATTTTTCAGTAATAATAACTTCACCATATTTCTTTTGTACTAAGTCTTCCATAGCCTCACTAATAATGTCTCCAGTACCATATTTCTTTTCAAAAACATTTCTAGGTACTTTTCCTTCTCTAAAGCCATCAATTTTAACTTTTTTAACTAATTTATTGAAAGCTTTATCTTTAGCCTCTTTCCATTCTTCTCCATTTACTTTATAGTTAACTTGTTTTTTCATATATATTACCTCCTAACAAATTGCAACTATTTCTACTTCATATTCTCCATTAGGAGATGCTACTTTTTTTATTTCTCCTACTTTACCATTCATAATAGCTTTAGCTATAGGACTTTCATTAGAAATCTTATTATTAGATGGATCTGCTTCTTTAGAACCTACAATCCTATACTCTTCTATTTCATCATCATCTACATATTTAATCTTAACAGTAGTACCAAGAGATACTTTATCAGTCTCTCCCTTCTCTATGATATGAACATTTTCCATAATTTTTTCTAATTCTTGAATTCTACCTTCTACTTGTGCTTGTTCTGCTCTAGCAGCATCATAGTCAGCATTTTCAGATAAATCTCCAAGTGCTCTTGCTTCTTTTAAAGCCTTAATCACTTCAGGTCTTTTAACATTTTTTAATTCATTTAATTCTTCTTCTAACTCAAGAAAACCTTCATCAGTTAGATAAACTTTATTATCTTTCATTTTATTTATCACCTCAATTAATTTTTTGTTTTCATTACAATTCACAATTGTACTAGATTTTAATCTTTTTGTCAATAGTTTTTCATGCTTTATATTATATTCCAATACTAACTAATTTTTACCCTTATCATATCATTTTTATATACTTTTTTATCTAATTTAAACCTAAGTATTTCTTCAGGATGTCTAGCAGCTTCAACTACCTCACCATCTTCATTATATATATCTGGCATTATAAAAGAAAATGTCTCTATATTAGGTCCAAATACTTCTACTTCTATACCCTTTTCAAAATAATTTCTCTCAGTAATAGTAACCATCTTATTTTCTTCATCATAATCAAGTACAATACCTAAAAAATCTTGATTAGAAGCCTCATTTCTGCCTAAATAATATTGTTCATTTACCGTAGGTAACTTATCCCAAAACTGAACTACAGCTTCCCTATTAGCAACACGCTCTAATACTTTAGTATAATAATCTAATTTATCATCAGTTAATTTATTAGCATAATAATCATCTATTATTCCCCTATAAGTATTAATAACCGTAGCAACATAATAATTACTTCTCATTCTGCCCTCTACCTTTAAGCTAACAATACCAATATCTATCATTTCTTTAATCTTCCTAGCCATCATCAAATCTTTAGAAGATGCTGTAAATAAAGTATCACTCTTTATCTCATTATTATCTTTATCAAATAAAGGCATTTCCCATCTACATATTTGAGCACAACCACCCCTATTAGCATCTCTATTAGTAAAATAATTAGATAAAACACATCTACCAGAATAAGAAGAACACATAGCACCATGAACAAAACATTCTATTTCCATACCAGTTCTATCTATTATTTCCTTTATCTCATCTCTAGATAACTCTCTAGCAAGAACTACTCTAGAAGCCCCCTCTTTCTTCCAAAAATCTACTGCTTCATAATTTAAAGTAGAAGCTTGCGTAGATATATGTATTTCTAAATCAATATTATTTTCTTTTACAACATCTATAACCAGTGGATCACTAACTATAATAGCATCTACCTTAGCCTTTGCTAGTTCCTTTAAATAATCTATAATACCATTTATATCTTCATTATGAAAAACAATATTAACAGTTACATAAACCCTCTTACCAAGATTATGAGCATAACTACATGCTTCATTAATTTCTTCAATACTAAAGTTTTTAGCATTAGCTCTAAGAGAAAAATCTCTTCCCCCAATATAGCAGGCATCTGCTCCATAAAGATAAGCAAACTTTAATTTCTCTAAGTTACCCGCAGGAGCAAGTAATTCTATCTTATTCATTATTACCACCCCCTTAATTTATATATAGTTTTCTTATCAAAGAATCCTGTATAAGTATTATCCATATGTTCTTTATTTAAATATTTATCAATAATATCTATATCATTATTATAAGATAAATCAATAATTAAATTATCTATATTACTTAACTTATCAATTTCATTAATCATATTAACTAAAGGACTATATATAATAGTACCAAAATTATGTTCTATAACCATATATTTCATATTATCATTATATATATAATATCTATCACTATTATTTTCTTTATCAATATATTTAAAATAATTAGTAATAAGACATCTTCTCGAATAAAAGATAGGTAAATATCCATATACCATATAAAATATATTCATACCAGTATTATTCTTAATATCTAACACTTCATTATAAGTAATATCATTAGTAACTATACTACCAGTAATACCCCTCTTCTTATAAAATAAATGACTATTAATACTAGCATTTAAATGTTCCATACTTAGTATTAATTCTTTATTAACATTCATCTTCTTTATAATATTAAATACCCCTAAGTCATATAAAATAATACCATCAATATTAGAATTATTAATTTTATTAATAACTTCTCTTACCATATCTAAATCATTATTATGAATCATCTTATTTATGATAACATATACCTTTTTATCAGTATTACTCTTAATATCTATAATACTATCTATATCTAATTCTAAAGGATATATCGATAAAGATTTAACTCCTAATATAATACCTTTAATATCTTTATTTAATATTTTATTTATATCTTCCATCTTACCAGGAATAACTACTAAATTACTCATAATCACTTCTCCTTTTAGATATAGCTATTTTATCTCCTACTGGAATATATTCCGTAGCAAATTCTTCATTATTATCAAGAAAAGAAATAAAATCCTTAATCTTATTAACAATACCCCTTTGATTTTTAGTCTTAACTAAATCTGAATCTTCAACTAAACCATGAAAAGATAAATTATCCGTAATAATAGTTCCCCTTTTAACTAAATTATTCTTATATTTTTCAAAGAAGAAAACATTCTTACCCTTCGCAGCATCAATAAATATCAAATCATACATACCTGTAATATCAGTATCTACAGCATCCCCATAAATAATATTAATTTGCTTATCTAAATTATACTTCTTTATATTAAATACTGCCAAATCATATCTATCTTTGTCCCTTTCAATAGTAGTTATTCTAATATCACTATTAATACTAGCCATCATAATAGATGAATACCCAATAGCGGACCCTATCTCAAGTATATTCTTAATATTATTCTCTTTAATATAATTAATTAAATATAATATACCATCTTTTTGCATTATTGGTATATTATTTATTTTAGCATATTCTTCTAATTCCTTCATATTACACCTTTTTCTAAAATATATTATATATTAAATATTATTATTTATCAATAACTTAATTAAAAGAAGAATATTAATTATTCCCCTTTATTTTATTTTTAATTTTAATACCACTCGCATGATTCTTTGGAAATTTATCATAATATTCTTCTGGATGAAGATTGTATTTCATTCCCATTTCATAATTATATTGAAGCAATGTTCCATATATGGTAAAACTTTTATTTTTCTTGAATAGCCAGTGGTCATCAACAACAATAGTTTTAATATCCTTTTGACCAACTCTAACTTCTCCAGTAACATAATAAGATTCCAATCTAGAATTTCTAATATGCAAAAATTTAATAAGTGGTTCATCTTCTGCATAAAGACAAAGTCCATATTCATCTGAATAAAAAACATTATATATATATTCATCATCATTTACGTCTGTTATTTCAACATAATCACAATATTTAATATCTTTTATTCCATCCATATCAAGTGTATAACCCATAATATTATCTCCTCTCAAAAGTACAAGTATTATAGCAAAAATACTTATTTTTGTCAAACAAATAAATGAACAAAAAATCATTTACCACTTTAAGTATATTGATAAATGATTTTTTTAAAACTACATTTTATCTAAATCTTTCACTTTATATGTATAATATTCCTCATATTCATAACTAGCATCAATTCCCTTCATAAACGCCTTTACCACATCAGATTAACATTTTTAACATCAATTTTACCTGATACCAATAAGAAAAACAATCCATTATTTGACATTCATCTTTATTTGTAGTACAATACTAAACATCTTTTGAAAGGGGAAATTTAAATGAAATTAGAAAGAAATCACAATATTTATCAAGTAATAGATAAAAGTATTGAAGAAATAAATAAAGACTTAGAAACAATAGATTTTGAACTAGGTGTATTAAATTTTAGTCAAAAAATGAGAACTATAACTGCTAGTGTTATAACTGCCGCAGGAGCAATAAATACCTTCCTTTATGTTAGAGATAATCAAATGTCTAATTGTATCTTTGCTCTTATATTTATCTTTCTTGCTTCTAGAGATATTAAAAAGAGTAAAAGAAATGATCTAGCAATAGATATTTTAAATGAACAAAAAGATTTACTTAATGAAGCAAAAGAAATAAAAACCAAAAAGTTAACAAGATAGAATTTCTATCTTGTTATTTTTATACTCCTATATTTCCCCTTAACTTTTTAATTATACATTTTCTAATAAAATCAACTGGTATAATAGATATAGATATCAAGAATATAATAATTAATTCTTTAATATTAATAATCGTTGTACCAAAGATATTAATACCAGAATAAACAATAAATCCTTGTATTAATATAATAAATATAACAATAAAAATAAATGGTTTATTTTCTAAAATATGATTAAATATATTTAATCTATGAGTACGAGTATTAAATAAATTATTAACCGCTAGAAAGATAAACAAAGTAAAGAAAGCCGTCATAAAGTGTTCCTTATTAACAAACATATTCCCAATAATTGGTAACTTTAAAAACAATATAGATACTCCAAGTAAATATATACTAGATACAACAATTTCATTAAGCATATATCTATTAATAATAGATTCATCTCTCTTCTTAGGTACTTCCATCATATATTCTTTTTTAGGTACTTCATAAGAAAAAGCAAGACCCGCTAATGTATCCATAACCATATTAATCCATAACATTTGAATAACAGTAATAGGACTAGGTACCCCTATAAAAGGACCAATAAGAGCTAAACTAGTAGCGGCTAAATTAATAGTAAGCTGAAAAATAATAAATTTTCTTATATTCTTAAAAATAGTTCTACCATATAAGATAGCCTTAGATATTGATAAAATATTATCATCAGTAATAACAATATCCGAAGCCTCTTTAGCTACTTCTGTTCCACTACCCATAGCAAATGATACATCAGCCTTCTTTAGAGCAATAGAATCATTTACTCCGTCTCCTGTCATACCAGTAACTAAGTTTAACTCTTTAGCAAGAGTAACTAGTCTTTTTTTATCTTCTGGTAACGCTCTAGCTACTACTCTTAATCTTGGTATTAATTTTTTTACTTCTTCATTACTTAATTTATTAAGTTCATTTGAAGTAATAGAAGCATCCCCTTCATTATCAATAATACCAACTTCTTTAGCAATAGATACGCCAGTAGATAAAGAGTCTCCTGTTACCATAACAATATTAATACCAGCATTCTTAATTAATTTTACAGAGTCTACTGCTTCTTCTCTAATCTCATCTTTAATAAAGATAATACCAACTAATATATTTCTTCTAATACTATCTACTGGATAAATACTTTCAGATATTGATAAAGCAATCGCTCTAAGACCATTATTCGTTTCATTATTAATATAATTATTTAATCTATCTTTATCTAATATCTTTACTTTACCATTTTCATCTAAGTAATTAGAAGTATATTTAAGCACCTTATCAGGAGCCCCTTTAATTAATTTAATCTTTTTATTATCCTTTTCTATTATACTAGTAGAATACTTATTCTTACTATTAAATAATACCCTATCAATAATCTTAATTTCATCTTCTTTATATTTACTAGCAAATCTAAGTAATGCCTTATCAGTAATATTACCTCCTATTACATTACCAGAAGATTTATCATATTCACTTTCATTATTATAGATAAGAGAATCTTCTAATAGCCTTTGATAAGTATCACTAAGTTCTAACTTAGAATTATATTCATTTAAATTACCTAGTAATACTTTTACTACTTCCATCTTTCCTTTAGTAATAGTACCTGTCTTATCAGTAAATAAAATATTAAGTGAACCTGCTGTTTCAATACCAACCATTTTTCTAACTAAAACATTATCTTTAAGCATCTTCTTACTATTCGTAGATAACACTAAAGTAATCATCATTGGTAATCCTTCTGGTACTGACATTACTAGTACAGATACTGCTAGTGTCAAAGCCTCTAATAAATAACCAATAAAAGTATTAAAAGATATATTGCTTATAATAGCAAAATTAAAATTATTTAAAATAAATATCTTAGAAAATAAATATGATATAGCTATCATAGTAGCGGCAACATAACCTATTCTACTAATAATCTTTGCTAAATTAGTAAGTCTTATTTTTAATGGTGAATCTTCTTCTTTTTCAACTAAAGACTTAGCCATCTTACCATACAAGGTATCCATACCTACTTTAGTAACTACCCCACTAGCGGCTCCATCATATATTGTAGTACCACGATATATTTTATTAATATCCATTGGATTATTAATATCGTTTACTTTCTCTTTATATACCTCTTTAGCTTCACCATTTAAAGATGATTCATCTACTGATAACTTACCACTAATAATAGTAATATCCGCAGGTACTTTATCACCACTACTAAGAAGTACAATATCACCAACAACAATATCATCAATAGGTATCTCAGTAATATTACCATTTCTTTTTACCTTAATATTAATTTTACTAGACTCTTCTTGCATTCTTTGAAAAGCCTTATTTGAACCATATTCACTAACCGCTGATATTAATGATGCTACTAATATAGCTACCACTATACCTATTGTTTCAAAGTAATCAAAATCTTTAAATAAAAATATTACTTTAATAAATAAAGCTATTAATAATATTTTAATAATAGGATCACCTAAAGTTTCTATAAACAAACTAATAAAAGTACTTTTATTTTTACCATTAATACTATTACTACCATATTTATTTCTAGATATATTTACTTCCTTATTAGTTAAACCAGTATTATTTAGCATAAGATTCCTCCTATGTTAAATAGTACTAACTATTAAATTAATTTAGACTAAATATAAATAGACAAAAAAAGACTATTTCTAGTCTAATACTTTATCTTTATAATCTGATACCGGCTTATAACTAAGACGATGATATTTAGTAATACCATATTCTTTAATAGCGGCAATATGTTTCTTAGTACCATATCCTTTATTATGAGCCAAATCATACATTGGATATACCTTATCTAAGTCATACATCATTTTATCTCTAGTAACTTTAGCAATCACTGAAGCAGCCGCTATAGAAATCGATTTAGCATCTCCCTTAATAATACTAGTAGTAGGTACATCTATATCTAAAGGCATAGCATCTATTAAGACATGATCTAATTTAATACCAGTATTTCTTATTGCTTCCTTCATAGCAATCTTCGTAGCCTCATAGATATTAACTTCATCTATTATCTTTTCATCAATAATACCTATTCCAATAGCAGTAGCCTTTTCTTTAATTATTTTATAATATTCATCTCTTTTTTTCTCAGATAATTTTTTTGAATCAGTAAGTCCTTCTAAAACAAAGTCTTTAGGAAGAACAACACAAGCTGCTACTACACTACCTATTAAAGGTCCTCTACCTACTTCATCTACTCCCCCTATATATTCTAATCCTTTAGCATATAATTCTTTTTCATACTTATATAAATCTTCCATCTTCTACTTCCATTTCTTAACAATATTATTTACTCTATTTTGTCTTTCAAAATTGTCCATTCCATTAATATTTTTTTGTAAGTTATCTGCTCTCATACCTGGTGTTAAATTATTATTAGTAGTATGAGAAATTTCAGTATTATCTTTTCTACCAAACATTCTATTCATAAACTTTCTTTCTCTTTCCCTACCTCTTTTAGCTACATCATTATGATTAGCGGTCCATGTTCTATCAAACACCTTACTTAAATCTTCTTGTCTATTCATTTATATCACCACTTTAATTATACTATAAAAATAAAAAGAAGAAAACTATTAATTAATATTTTAGTTTATCTTCTATAAGTTTTAACATAAGTATCTAGAGTATCAATACTACCATCAACTAAATTACTAAGTTTAAAATATTTTAATATTTCTTCATCAGTAACTTTTCCATACATATCTAAAAAAGCTGGCATCATTATATTATATTTCTTTTTATCAAAACGATATAGACTAACAAAATACATTCCTAACATATCAGATAATATCATTTTAGCAGAATCTATCCTAGCTAAACTACCATCACTATAATAATAAAAAGGAAAAGTAAAATACATATCTTTTAGTCTAGATAAATTTGCAAATTCATAATCAATCATTCCTAAAAACGAATCTAATCTTTGATATTCACTACTATAGGCTACACCAGAATATCTAGTATTTTTAAGATAATCACCAAATATAAATTCTATAAATATTGAATAAGCTTCAATAAATATATTTGGTTCATTATTAAAATTAGCTTTATGAAGAAGATAAGCATGACCTAGTTCATGTGGTAAAGTACTACCTGTACTCATTTTATTATTAAATCTAGATAATACATAAGCTTCCCTTAAATTACTAATACAAAAGCATAATCCTCTAGCATATTTTTCACCCTCATACATTTTAGAAGACATTTCTATTCTTTTTTCCTCTATCAAATATTTATATAGCTCAAATAATTCATGATTAAATGTTTTAAAAAAATCATCAATTAGTTCATAATACTTAACATTTGATATTCTAAAATCTTTTCTTACTTTCCATGGCAGTTTAGTTTTATTATAAAAACATACCAAAGAAGATTGCATCTGATCAGTATATGAATTAAAAAAATCTAACACTCTACTTGCTACTACACTATCTTTTTTTTCTTTAAAATCACCTAACACTCTATCACAGCCATCATCAGAATAAAGTATTATACTACTATTCATATATCTTATTAAATACTTTATTTTCTTAATATCATTAAGTATTTCTCTTCTCTTATACTTATCATTAGTATTATTAAGTAATACTTCTAAAAAGTCTAGTCTACCTTTTAATTTATTAATATCAAAATGCATAAACTCAGCTCCTTTTTTACAAATTATTATTATACAATAAAATCAAAAGAAAAGAAACTATTAATTAATACATTCCCTGTATTTTCTTAATAGTCTCATTACTAAGAGAAGATAGTTTCCAATTACCATCATTATCTTTCTTTACCTCAAAATCAATTGTATATGTAACTTTATCCTTAGCCTTTTCTAAATAATCTAACTTAGTATTATTATATTCCTGAGTAGTATAATTAGTATTACCTTGATATTTATTATTTACTTCATTAACTACCTTTTTATAATCAATAACTTCAATCTCTGTCGTTACACTAGCAGTCTCTCCATCAATTCTTTCATTCTTAATCTCATCATTCATTGTATGAATTCTTCTTACAAGCTGTGTGCTCTCTGCC
>OGKG01001262.1_pt1 | contig 30739 bp, 31 predicted proteins | sample 1572201 | NCBI WGS metagenome assembly OGKG01 (sample SAMEA2582146, study PRJEB24529) | metagenome | biome: Human gut stool | place: China | collected 2011 | reverse complement strand
GGATAAACGCTGAAAGCATCTAAGCGTGAAGCCGTCCTTAAGATAAGATATCCCATGCGTAAGCAGTAAGACCCCTTGTAGACTACGAGGTTGATAGGTTCAAGGTGTAAGCACGGTAACGTGTTCAGCCAGCGAATACTAATCGGTCGAGGGCTTAAACCTCAATGATTTATGTCTTGTCTCTTTCATGTTCGTTATTCAATTTTGAGAGTTCTCTCTCATACAGTCGGTGCCGATAGCGGTGAGGGTCCACCTGTTCCCATTCCGAACACAGTAGTTAAGCTCACTTGCGTCGACAATACTCGATGGGCAACTGTCCGGGAAGATAGATAGGCGCCGACACCTAAATAAACACAGCAAGTCAAAAACTTGCTGTGTTTCTATATTCCTCCGTAGCTCAGTCGGTAGTAGCACCTGACTGTTAATCAGGGTGTCACTGGTTCAAGTCCAGTCGGGGGAGCCAGATTTCTGAAAGCGCATTGCAGAGCCATTCACGGCATGCAAGGCGCTTTCGCTGTATCTGGGCAAATTACAAAAAGGTGTCAGTTACACGATATTTTCATAGAGCTTGTCTATGTGAGAGTTATGCCGGCTGCGCTGAAGCTTGAGATTAAACGCGAGATGTAAATACATCTGGGTAGTATGTATGCTGCCATGACCGAGGATAAGCCGGAGGGTCTCCAGATCTCCACCATCAGCCAGGTAATAAGTTGCAAACGTGTGACGGAGCAGATGAGGGTGAAGCCGTTCTATTCCGGTTTGCTCCTTCAGGCGCTGACATACAAGTTTAACGAGGTTGTCGGAACATCTGCCCCCGGTTTGATCGACGAAGAACGGCTCGGAACTGCCAGCGGAATGACGGAAACGAAGCCGATAATCAAGCAGCTGCGCACATGTCTTTTCTCCCATGGGAATCAGACGTTGTTTGCTGCCTTTTCCGCGAACGATCATTGAACGAGTGGAAAAGCTGATATCACTAACGTTGATCCGGGGAATCTCGCCCCGGCGCAGTCCACTGTCAAGCATGAGCAAGATAAAGCACTTGTTTCGTTCGGCGTAGTGGCTTCCGGAACTTTCAAGTGTTCTGATCAGCAGCAGTATTTCTTGATCATCTAAGATCAACTGCTCCTTGCAATGAACTTTTGGCAAACGAAGCTGTCGGGAGAAGTCTTCGAGGTAATCTTCGCCGATACAGAAATTATAAAAAGCCTTAACGGCTCGCATTGCTCCATGAACTGAGCTGCTGGAAAGCTTATCGCCGTTTCGCTTGTTCTGAGATTTGAGGAAAACACCATATTGCTTGAATTTCAGCAGATTCAAGTCTGCTGGATCCTCGGAGCCGAGCCACTTGAAAAACTCCGTCAGCTGATCTTTATACCATGAGATTGTAACCGGGCTGTTATTCCGGAACTCCTGCTCAAGGAGAAACATATCATACATTTCTTGTATGGTCATAAAAAATCAACTCCAATGCGCATGGGGCGCCCCGCTCGCACGCTCGCAGCCCCATGCGCGTTTACTTGATTGTTTTCGCCCATCTGAGTATAGTCTGATATAGATAATACACGCCGATAGCCGTAAGCCATGTAGTTCCGATCGCAAGCATAGCGGTCACCGGAACGAAGTAATTCACGTAGCCGAATAGCTGCTTGACTTCGGCGGGGATCTCCACATCTTTAAACGGGCTGTCGGGGAGAAGAAGGACGATAGCGTTGACGATATCGTCAAGAACATCTGTTATAGCGTTCCAGATTCCTTTTACTGTGGATTCCACATTATTCCCCCCTTAATGATTGATCATCTTCGGCGTGATGTAGATAAGCAGCACCACAAAGCTAATGATGAATACCGTGTAGCATATAGGCTGCACAAGGGGAATGCAGGAAAGATCTATAACTAGTTCCTCATCGATTTCAAACATCGGCTCGAAGTCCTCCGGAATTTCTCCGATCGTCTGATTACCTGCGAACGGCTCCAGATTCTTCATATCCGTTGAAATGGGTATCCGGAACACCGGAGCTACTGGATCGGCGCCCAGAACGGACATGATCCGGATAAGGTCGAAGGGAATGCAGAACGGGAATTTACTAGCGATAAGGGAAGGAATATCTATATCAAGCCGGGTATTTGTCTTTAGCTGCGTGAGTGTCTGGTCTGCCTCTCCCGGAACGTCGGTAACAGTAACCGCGTCAGTGGGTATTACTATTGATGGATCGGTGTCAACCTCTAACGTTGGATCCTTCGTCTTATCCAGGGGAAGAACTCCGGAAAGATCGTCAAGCGAGACATCAGGAACCACGGTGTAGTTCTGAAGGGACTTGAGAAAATCCAGGTAGCTGCCTTTTACATTGAGAATACCCATTTTCATATGTGAAAAATCAACGTTGTCGACCTGCTCGAATTTCCCCGCAGCCTTTCCGAACGTGAACCATTTATTTATAGCTGCCGAGGTTTCACGATAAGGGTAACGAGGAGGGGTAAAAGAAACAAGGATCCGGGAGGGGTCAAAGTTTATTGAATATTTGAAGCTGGAGAAAAACTCCCGGTAATCCTGATCAAAAAGTCCGCCGGGGAAATCAGAAGCTACCTCCGTGCCGTTATTTAAAGATGAATCAATTGTGTACATTCGTCCAGATGACCAGACGCGGTTATCTGTCGGGGAATACCGGGAAAATGTCATGTTAAAGAACGTGTCCGGGAAGTAAATAGTATCCTCAGTGTAGTATACATTTACAAAGCTCATTTTTGCTTCGGTTATCGGGAGATCCTCATCTCCATTGAGGATAGTTATTGATGTATCGAGGCTGTATGTAAGCCCTGAATTTGCCTTGATGAACAAATAAGGGGTGTCGGTGATGAGCTGCACGGAGTCCGTAACGGCTGCCTGTCCGACGAGATCGCAAAGCTCCAGATACTGACTGTACTTCAAGCTTACTTTTCCGTTATCTATGGTGGCTTCGCCTGAATCGACCCATGAAGTTATAGTGGCGCAGATTTGCTTGTATCCGGTGACGATCCAGGCGTCATTAGATTCAATGACCTGTCCGCAGAAGGTTTCCTCGGTGCCGATGAAGGCTTTCTCGAAGAGCTCCCAGCCGTTTTCAAGCACGGAACCAATACCGTTGGCGATATCATCAGAATGCCCGGTTATAATTCCCATGAGAAAAACGGCTCCGATGCCTATTGCAGTAGCTGCAGCAGCTCCGGCAGCTCCGGCAACTGCCTTCGGGCGAACGGCAAGGACGTTGAACGCGAGGACGACCGCCAGAGCTGCGGTAATGATTCTTTTTTTCATTCCGATTTTCCTTTCGCGTTGAATGCAGCTATACGCGCTTTCATGTCCGTGAGCTCCTGCGACTGCTCTTCCTTGGGCTTGTCGAACTTCTTGAAGGTGTCGTAGAGCTTGCAGACGGATTTCCGAAGATTGAAGAACTCCGAGCCGACGCGCTCCTGAATCGGGTACCAGTATTGAACGGCGACGAACATCTTGTGAAATACCACGATCATGAACACGCCTTTAGCGCCGTAGTTCGTCAACTTTCTGTGCTTGTACTCCGTTTCGACCAGCGATCTGATCTGACGGTCAATCATGCGGTCGTTCTGGGTGATGAGGATAATGTCATAGAAGTAGTGCCGGTGCTGCGAGAAAAACTCGATCCACTTCATGCGGTCTTTGTTCAGTCCGTCTCGGCTGTTGAATGGTATCTGCGCTTCGTCTATGATGATAACCCCCTGATGTTCGTCACGCTTGGAGCTGTCGAAATGTTCCTGCGCGTACTGCTTGAACTTATCAACGGTCATTTCAAGCGTGGGGATATAGACGAATTCGCCCTTGTGCTTCTTCGGGTTTAAATTGACCTGGAAGTTTGCGATTACAGGAATCTTCCGGCGCAATGCCCGGTCAACTACCTCGGCAGCGTGATAACTCTTTCCTGATCCGGGAGTTCCGGTATACATAACCACAGCCATATTAATCCTCCTCGTCCAGTAACTTCATGTATAAGCGGATACACCGCCAGATTATGAAGCTCCGGGAATACCCGGACTGAGCACACATTTCATCTAGATCGTGGAGCAGATCCGGCGGGATCGTGATGGTTATACGTTCTTTTTTAGTCATATATGTTAACCTCGTGAGGTGTGTATTTTGTCATACTGTACTTTTGTAAAGGAATGGCGGCTCAGGAGAACCGAACCGCCGCGGGGAATATTAGCCGGCTACCTTGCCGAAAATGCGCTTGCCAAGCTTCACAAGAGCGAAAACGCCGAAGATTACAAGCGCACTGCCAAGAATGCCAAGCACTACGGGGATAAGAGTCATAACAAGGTCGCTGAACGACTTCTGAAGCTGGTTTCCGGCTTCTGCGAGCATAGATTTCATATCCGTTCCGGAAGCTTCAGTAGTAGCAGCCGAAGCGCAAACCGAAACAACTGCCGAAGAAACAGCAGCTACAGCAGCGACCACAGCCACCTTGCTGCGTTTAGCGAGTGACTTGACCTTTGAAAGGAACTTTTTCATGTAAATACCTCCTTTTCTAGTTATTATGCTTAACAATGGCGCTGTAACATATGGTATAGATCAATCCTAATAACCACACTACACCGGATATCCCAAAACCCATTACAAGCCCATAAAAGCCAAAAGTCAGCAGATACATCTCGACACCTACTTTCTGAGGTGGCGGAAGATCTGCGCCCCTGCGATGATTCCAAGCATGATTATTATGATGATCAATGCTATGTAGATATCGTCGAGGGTCGTTCCGCTGGCGATGAAATCGCCGTCTACGAAGTCAACGTAGTTTGTCATGATAATTTCTTGATTCCTACGACCTTGCCCTTGAAGTTAAGCTCGAGATCTACTTCGGAATTGATAAACGGGAGCAGATCCTCAAGAGTAATGCCGAGGTTCTTAAGTGCAATATCTGAGATAAACTTCGCGTCGGCTTTCTTGCCGTATACATTATCATCTACAAAATTGCATTCAAGGTTGATTCCCTTGATCTGTCCGCCGTCCTTGCTCGGAAAATCGAGAGGATACAGCCCAACTAAATCTACTTTCATGTTTACCTTCTTTCTGCCCCATTCCGGGCGTGCTTATATGTTATCGGCGTTATTGCCGTGGAGCCAATACAAGGGACATTGACCCATGTACCAGCGTGAAGCCCGTTATTACCCTCACGTTAACGGAGCCGAATCCGTGCCGACATTTCGAAAACCTATTCTCAGGCGCCACAATTCATTTTTTATGTAGGAAAGCTCGGTCGGTAACCCTCAAAGGGATTGGAGGTGGTTTTATTTTCACTCGCAACCACTAAACGAGCCTTTAAAGGTAGGTCTATTTAGAAACTTCGATGATAACAGATGATGAATCCTGAAGCGTGCCTATAAACTCAGTGCTAAGCTTTCGGATCTTCGCTATTTCCCGGTGTACATCGTATTCGTTGCAGGCTTCGGGGTCTTCCTTGAGCAGATCGCGCCAGAAGAGTTCCGAGCATGAAAGCGCCTCTTCTAGAACTTCGATATCTTCGGGGGTGATTGTTATGTACTCTATTGTCATGACTGCACCCCCATCAAAAAGGATAATCCGGATTATTGGCAACAAGAACCGGCAAAAGATTAGTTAAGTCAGATACCTTGCGAAGAAGTTCTTCACGTTCATTTCTGAACTTACTTTCGAGAGTAGCAAAACCGGAAGGATCGAAAATAAAATACAGCATGTCTCCGAATTCGATAAGCACGAGGTTACAGCAACCGCGGCACTCCATGAGATAGAAGGCATAATAGAAAAGACGTATATCACGAAGATCAAAGTCAAAATCATCATAGCCGCGATCCTGATAATCATCAAGATATACGCTATACCAATAATCGAAAAGTTCGCGATCAAATAAGTCAGGAGGAAGATGATACAGATCATCAACCATCTTGACCCTGTCGGAAATTTTTTCGAGGATGTCAGCTTTCTTGTAAACTTTAAACATGTTCATTATCCTTTCTTAGTTACCTTGTTCTAGGTGGGATTAACACAACTATTTGGTTGCGTTTTTATTATACAACTAAATGGTTGCAATTTCAATAGGCTAGTAAAACTTTGTAGGTTTTACCAAATTTAATGGAGGTTTTTTCAATGGTTTACACAAAAATTAAGGCACTCAGACAGGAAAACAAGCTAAGTCAGCAGCAAATATCTGAGATTCTTGAAATCAAGTATCAGGTTTATCAGCGTTACGAAAACGGAACGCGCGAAATACCTTTGCACCTGCTGATTAAGCTAGCCGATTTTTACGGCGTAACTCTCGACTACATCGCGGGACGTTCCGAAGATACAGGAGCCGAAGAGCTCGGCAACATCGGGTAAAGCGTTCCAGCGGTTGTATAGTACATATTTTACGGAGGCATTGACAATGAAAAAAATACTAAGAGTATTGCTTATAATTCTTGCAGCGTTTTTTTACCTATTCCTTTTTATGGCTGCTATAGGAATGATTTGCAGCGGAGATTTAAACTTAAAATCATTTATATCGGGAAGTCGTATATTTATTTGGCTAATAGGTTTATGCATAGTTGGTTTTTGTGCATTAGGAGAAAAGCCAAAAAAGAAATAGAACTAATGCGACAGCCCGCCCAGGGGCATTTTTCTGCGTATCTCCTCGAGCTTCTCGGCGTTTATCTGCTTGTACTCGTCGATTAGTGCCTGCTGATTAGCGTTCAGCAGGGAATCCCGGTGCTTGAGCATTTCCCGGAACTTCTGGAAGCCCACGCACTGAATGTATGTATCTATGCTGTTACCTGCCTGATTGAACAGATAGCGCTCAAGCTTCGTGAGGTTATATTCAACGCCTTTCGGAGTGTACAGGCTGATTTTCTCGACTGATAGCAGGAACTTTTCCCACCAGACAGGCGAGGGAGCGCGGCGGCGGTTGGTGTCGGTCTTGCTCGGTACTATAAACCGCATGTAGTTGTTGAGTACGCCGAAGAACCTCTCGCCCCACGACTGTTTCAGCTTGAGAAACGCAAGCGCCCGATCGCGCCGAAGCTGCAGCTCACAGCGTACCCAATGATATTCAAGTCCCCCTCGTTCCTGCGCTTTGTCGTAGAACCTTATTCGAAGCTCTGATTTAGGACTGCCGAAATAGCAGCTATGCGCGCGGGTTACTCTGCCGTCCTGGTCGGTGTCGCAGTCAACCTCCGGGTGCGATTTACTGAACTTGCTGATGTAGCGCCCGAAGTATGCGAACTTGCAGATCTTAACGATATCGAGCAGACCGGAGCCGTTCTCGCTCTTGTCTATGTCGTCATATGCTACGTCTAGTCTTGTGACGTGGAACTGCTCCTCGTCCGCGGTGACTTCTTCGAACAGCTGCGCGAAGCTCTTGCAGCTGAAGCTCTCAAAGTGACGGCAGCCTTGCCCGGACATCTCCACACATACGCCCATATCGTCGCCGAAGCCGTCCCACATGATCCATATACCGCCGCAGAAATGCGCCTGCTTATATCCGTAGTGCCCGGATTTTTCGAGCCAGTCGCAGCCCGAAGCCAGACCGAGGAAGTCTTTGACCTGCTCGATCGTCATGCTGTTGTGCAGCGTAAAGGAAAACCAGTCTACAAGGATTATGTTTTCGTCCATGTGGTGACCTCCGGAATTGGAAATTTTGTTTTCTGTATGCTGAAATTGCGCTCAAGCGGGATTTGATGCGTATCGCGACCGCCTGAGTCTGTACACAGTGCCCCCCTGTTAGCTAGGGGGGCTCGCGCGGAATTTTTCCAGTTTTCGCATTTTTGAAAACCAGAAAAACTCCACAGGAATATATTAAATACGTGTCCACTGTTCAGCCATAGCTGCAGCTATTCCAGGAAAAGTTTTAGACCGAATCCTAGCCGAACGATGCAAAGCGGTATAGCTAACATAATCAGAACAAATAACAGTACCCATCAGAGGTGGCAAGCCCTTTAACCATAAACAAGTTTTTTTAGAATAAGGATCACCAAATTCAAAAGGCTGTATTAACTGGCTATAACGAGGTAGACCAACAATAGACAGCGGGACAGGATTTTCAACAGCAATATGAAGGCAATCCGCTGAAAGGAACTTCAAAAAAAAATCTCTTGCAGCTAAAGCCTTAGCATAGCGATCCGGAACGATATCACCGTTAACACGCATTAAAAGAGCGCCTGCCTTCGTCAAGAAAGTGCAAGGCGGGTGTGCTATAAGTATATCCCATCTATCAAGAATTTCGTGACGTGTGCCATCACATGTGGTAAAACTGCACCGTCCATTGATTAGCGGAAGCACATCACCCTTGACATGCCACTCCGGGTGACCTCCGGAACAGTTCTGGAGATCGGCAGAATATGATTCATGACCAAGTCGGCGCATTTCCTTACATACTGCTTGACTCTCCTCGCAAGCTATAAGAACTTTCATATATCCTCCAAATAGATCATTGAAAACTGCAGGGTCTGCGTCATATTCACACAGAACCATTGAAAACTTTACTACCTCTGCCGCAGGCGCAACACAGAGGTAGTAAAGTTTCCAACCGCTCCGCGTGAAAATTACTCAACCCGGCGAGTTTCCAACAAAGTTTCGAACACGCGTGTGCGTTTTCGAGCATTCGCCCGCTGCGCTCCAAAGTGATTGATAGATAGATAAAACAAAAAAGGGCACAAGAGCATACAAGCGGGATTCATGATCCTTTTTGTATGCCCTTGTGCCCTTGGGAAACTGTTAATCAGGGTGTCACTGGTTCAAGTCCAGTCGGGGGAGCCAAATCTAATATTACAAGAACCGCTTTCAGATTCGTCTGGGAGCGGTTCTTGCGTTTCATCTGAAAACTGCTCAAACTCCCGTATCTCTTCGAATGCGACGGTTTTCTGCGTGTTGTTCAGAGTGAGGACAATAACTGCATGGTCATCCCATAGGAATACCTCTTTCACAAATGTGTGGATAACTTGACGCTGAAGAGAATTTTCACAGCCGTCCACATTTGAGAGCCTATCGAACCATTCTACGTTTGTTTTCTTTGTTCAGCTGCTTTACCTCGCTTCGAAGCTGCCGGATCTACTCCGCCAGGCTCATTGCGTTTTTGGGGGTTCGTAGTATATTCTTTTGAGCGTGGGGTGTCAAGTTTTATTATACAACATCACGTTTTTCTTAAGTGGCAGCAGTTTTATATGTTTTGGACTATGCGGAGAAAGGCGTTGCATTTTTATTGTTGAAATGATATAATTAAATATATCATATTAACATTGAATGGGGTTAACAATATGCTGCAATTCTATCTGTCAATGATGAACAGCGGGGAGGACAAGGCGCTTGTCGAGTTTCTCTACAATGAGTACAAACAGCTTATGTTCAAAACGGCATACGCGATTCTTCGCAACAGGGAAAGCGCCGAGGATGCGGTTCACGACGCTTTTTTGAGGGTAATTAACCATTTATCAAAATTCCGCAGCTATTCATGCAAGGAAAACGTGTCTTACCTTGTTATTATAGTGAGGGGCATTGCACTGAACATGGTTTCGAAGTCGAACATGCAAGCGGAGCTCGACGAGGAAACACCTGACGGTTTGAGCGTTGAGGACAGCGTGTTATCCGAGCTGGCGTATGAGGAGATAGTCGAAAACATCAAGGCTCTTTCGCCCGCGTTAAGGGATATCGCGTATCTGTCCTTCGTTGAAAACTGCTCTGCGGGCGAGATATCGGAGCTTTTGGATATGAAGATAAACACGGTGCATTCCTCAATATCCAGAGCAAGAAAAATCCTTTCACGAAAGCATACGGAGAATAACCAATGAACAACAATCAGCTTATAGCCCTAGCGCTCCAAAACGATTTTGACGCCGAGCTTGCCATGTATGACGGAATGCCCGAGCACAGGTTTTCGCTTCGGTTTCGGAGAAGAATGAGGAAACTGCTCGGGGGCGGTGTTCCAGAGTGGGAAACAAAGCATGTCCCTCTTAGGAAAGCCGTTAATCTCGCGATTATCATGGTTATCCTGCTCGCTTTTCTTACGGGAGCGACCCTGCTCATCTATAAGATGTGGGATAAATTTCAGCTCCACGACGTGGGAGAGCATTCTTTTCTGGTGGCATTGGATATTGAAGGCGCACCGACGACTTTGGAGGATAAATACCGCTTGGGCATTGATTTGAGCGGGTATTCTGAGAATATCCTGCTTGACAATGAATATGAATATCTGGTTGAGTATCACGAAGTCAATGGAAATCGCGTGCTTGGCTTTAGTCAAGCGATAAAAGACCATTATCAAGGTGAAAGCTGTTGGCTTAATACTGAGAATGCTATGGTCATGCCTACTGAAATAATTGTAAATGGCTGCAAAGGGTTGACTTTTCAAACATATCATGGAATAAACGTGTTGATTTGGGATTGTGGCGACTATGTGATTTATTTATCAGGTTACAATATTGGTCAAGATGAACTGATATCGACCGCTGAAACTGTGCAAAAAGTAGAATAAAGGATTCGAAAAAGAAAATATGCAAGTATCTGTCGAAAATTGCTGTTTACTGTATAGATGGAAACCTCAAAAAGAAAATGGAGGTGAAAATATGAAAAAGTATATATCGGTTGTTCTTGCGCTTGTTGTATTCTTTGTATGCGCTGTATCAGCGTATGCTATTAGTTTTTTGGATATGGACTCGGCACGCAAAATCAGTATTTTGGAAATATCATCTACAACTGCTACTTGCCAAAGCTCTTTTATTGACGGAACCGGAGTCGTAACAAGAATCAAGATGACCCAAACACTTGAGAAGCAAGGATTTCTTTGGTCATGGAGCACCTATGCGGGCGAATGGACAAAGACCACGTACGGATGTCGGCAGCTCTCTCAAACAAGGTTTATAACCTTGAAAGCGGCAAATACCACGTAAAAACCGTGTTTAGCGTAACCATTGACGGTAAGACAACGGATTACACGGTTTACAATACGGAAAAATCGTTATAATGGATGACAAACAATGAGAAAACAGTTTTTAAAAGCAATTTATTTTGCTTTAGTGGTACTGAAACTGATGGCGTTTGTGTAGCGTACAAATCAATATAGTGGAGGCATACAATGAAACGATTATATTCTCTGATTTTAGCGTTGCTGCTTTGTATCATAAATGCAGTTCCTGTCGGTGCTTATGATTTCAGCATGAATGAAGTAATACATCAGTATAATTCTCATGCTTTCACAAGAAAAAATACTCCTGCTGTAAAATGGAACGGAAAAACCGAGTTAAAAGAGAACTCATATTATTATACGACTTCGGGCGTCACGATATCCCGTGATGTAACACTGCCGGAGAATTCAACGCTAGAGATAAGAAAGACGCTGAAAATCACTAATGGTGCAAAGCTTACCGTTCTTGGAGACCTTTTGGTGGACTATGACGGAAAGGTGAATCCTGTGAATGGTACGCTTACTGTTGGCAAGAGCGGTTATATTCACGATTATGGGGCACTCGCTATAAGCAAAAAAGGCAGACTTGAGGTTTATGGTCATGTATATGTTATGGGTCTCGGAAGCCTTAGTGTTAAGGGAATCGTGAATGTATCGGCGGACGGTCGCGCAGTATATGCAGGCTCGTTCAAAAAATACCCGGGAGCAAAAGTGAACGGAAATATCACCGCTGCCGTTAATGTGACTGAGCATCTTTCCGAGGAATTATCGGGATTTTCTGAAAACGAAAAGATATGTGTCAACTTCCTTTTTTACGACTCAGAAACAGCCAGGAACACTACGGTTGACGGCAAAAACATTCTGGAAATATCCCTTGAGATACAAGAAAAATATGCGATCCCCGCTGTAATTTCTCATGTGTTGTTCGATGATGAAGGCGGAAGCTATAAGGAATACAAGGATTTGTCTGATAAACGAACAGACGTTTTCCTGCGCTATCTCAAAACCAATTTTGGCGGTTCAAAGGGGTACAGGCGATATTTGAGCAATGATTATTTCAGCAATATTATTCCAAACCCTGCTTTTGAGAATAATTCAGCCGAAAATCCGTCAGACAATAAGTATATTGTATCCGACGATTATCGCAGTATGTTCAGCCTAAGAACCGAAATAGCTTATAAGCTGAACCAAGCTCTTTATGATGAATTAACAGTGCTTGGGTTTAATGAACTGTATATTCGCAATCCGCTGAAAAATGGATATGGCGCGTTCTCGGCTGAGCTGACGAAAGCGCAGATAGAGTCACTCTCTGACGACAGCCGCTTCCTGTTTCAATCGGTGAACGACGGCAAGACAATGATTTCCGGAGCAGACAAGCTATATGTCAGCAACGGGAATAAGAAAAAACTTGGAGTGTCCGATTGGAACAAGATAACAAGCCTTTACGGAAATACATTGTGCGTTGTAACAGCAAACGATGTGGTTTCGGGAGGGGTAGCGGCAACCGATGATGTTTATGAGCGCATATCCTGCTATACCGATGTAAAATGGAGCAAAGATTCGGGTACAATGTATAGCCATTCTGCCTCGGGTTATTTCAATACGGAATTGTTTTATAGGACGCAGTTCAAAGGTTTGTATAGCTTTGATGGCTTCTGGGAGGAGCTGCGCAATGCGAATCACAGTGTAACCAAGAATTTTGTCCTGGACAACTGCCTGACATACGGTTTGATTAATGACAGCTATGTATACCATAGTGTGACAGTTTCATCTGCCGCAGAGCTGGAAAAGCTTATCGCTGATGAAAATGTACTTCTCATAATTGAGGAGCAGGCTGAGCAGGAGTAGTGTGAAGGTGTCAAGCTGTGAAGCTTTTATATTAATCTTCTTCACGTCCTATATCTGTTTACCCTTTGGGCACAAAACACTCTACCCCAATCTTCCTTTAGAGCAGGACGAGGGTGAGCCAATCTTGTTAGCACCTATACAGGCTTCTGTATAGATGCTTCAGTCTGTCGAAAAAGCCGCAGAATAAACTCTGCGGCTTTAAAGTTATTTAATTAGCACATCACTTACGCCCTGGGGGTGGAGTAAACTAGGTCAGCCGGGGACCAGCCGCACCACTGACCGTCAAGATACGACCTGACAATGAAGCCGTATTTCTTTCCGTTTGTAAGACCCTCTGCGGTGTAGCCGGTATCTTCAGTGTAGCCAAGTTTGGTGTACTTTCCATCGGCGTAGATGTAAACAACATACATCTCAGCACCATCTACCTCGCCCCATGTGAGGTAAACCTCCTGATTGCCGGCGGCCGCCTTAATATTCAGCGGCTTATCGAACGCGCCGACAGGCTCAGCGTATACTGCGTCGTCGTTCGACCAGTCGTTCCACCTGCCGTTTACCCACGCCTTTACTATGAATCCGTATTTTCTGCCGTTGGTAAGGCCCTCTGCAGTGTATCCGGAATACTCGGAGTAGCCGAGTTTTGCGTAGTTGCCGTCAACATAGCTGTAGATAACGTATTCTTCAGCGCCGTCAACATCGTCCCAGATCAGGTGGACTTCCTTATCGCCTGCCATAGCCTGAACGTTCTGCGGCTTTGCGTTCACCGGAGTTGCAAATATAGCGTCGGAAGGCTGCCAGCCGCACCAAGTGCCGTTTGCGTAGGAGCGCACGATGAATCCGTATTCCTTGCCGTTAGTAAGACCGGTCACGGTGAAGCTCGTGGTATCGGAATAGCCCTGCTTGGTGTACTTACCATCTGCATAGCTGTAGATAACGTAGTTTGTCGCGCCGGATACCTTATCCCAGGTGAGCGCAACCTGACCGTTTCCGGGAACTGCCTTTACATTGCGGACGTCCGTGCCGCCGACCGGAGTTGCATAAACCGCGTCGTCATTCGACCAGGCGTTCCAGCCGCCATTTACCCATGCCTTTACGATGAATCCGTATTTCTTGCCGTTTGTGAGTCCGGTTGCTGTGAAGCTGTTGGTTTTGGAGTAGCCGAGTTTATTGTATCCGCCGTCGACGTAGCTGTAAACCACGTAGTCCTCCGCGTTCTCCACAGCGTCCCATGTGAGCGTTACCTGACCGTTTCCGGGGACTGCCTGCACATTCTGGGGCTTGGTGTTCTGAACCGGAGTTGCGTAAACAGCGTCTGCAACGGACCAGTTGTTCCACTTGCCGTTTACCCACGCCTTTACGATGAATCCGTATTTCTTGCCGTTTACGAGGTCCTTTGCGGTGAAACTGGTGGAAGTGGTGGTGCCGAGGTTATGATAGCTGCCGTCTACATAGCTGTAAACGATGTAGTTGGTAGCGCCATTCACAGCGTTCCAGGTGATTGTTACCTGTTTGTCGCCGGGAACCGCCTTTACGTTCTGCGGCTTGTTTGCTGATGCCTTCGGAGTTGCGTAAACCGCGTCGTCGTTCGACCAGTCGCTCCACTTTCCGCTGACATACGACCTGACGATGAAGCCGTACTTCTTGCCGTTTATGAGGTCGGAAGCGGTGAAACTGTTCGTGGTGGAGTAGCCAAGCTTTGTATAGGTGTTGTCTGCATAGCTGTATATAACGTAGTTGGTAGCGCCGTCCACCTTATCCCAGGTGAGCTTTACGGTGTTGTCGCCGGCGGAAGCTGTTACGTTCTGTGGAACCGTGGTTTTTACCGCCTTTGTGTACGCCTTTATTCTTACGTTAGATTTATATTTTGTGGTGCAGTCAGACCAAGTGTTGTAGAACTTGTAGAATGAAAGTCCGGTGCTCGGGCTGTATCTGTCAGTGATGACGTAGTGCTTTCCGTTTTTGTCATAGAGGTCTACTGCAACGGCGAATTTCTCCCCAGCCTTGACGGGAACGCTCACCGGGAGGTCTACCGTGTGATAACCCGCGTACTCCTGTGTGCCGGAAATCACCGCGGATTTGGCAAGCGTGCCGGTGTCTGGTGTGGAGCCGGTCAGACCGGTGTAGACATTAATGGTGTAGTTCCAGCCCGCTTCTGCGGAGTAGAAGGAGACCGCCGTTATTTCGTCGTTCTTGTCGGCGGTGAATACATTCGCGCCTCCGCCGATATTGGTATGCGACACCCGGCTGGTTGAGTATATGTATCCGTTCTGGCGAAGGCAGCCGCCGTCATACTGGTATATACTGCCGTAATTAGTGGTAGGTTCCATCGTGAGAGATGCGAACTCGCCTACTGTGGCGTCATTGTAGGACAAATAGAAGTATCCGCTTGTGCCCCATGTGCTGCCCCAGCTATTTCTGCACAGCCATGCACCGTCGTTGTTGGGGGTGCCGCCTGTCCTGAAGTTGCTCTTCGAGAAATTATCGTCCCAGCCGACCACGGTTATGGAGTGATTGGAGGTATATCCATTTGGGCAGTAATACGCGGTGTACTCGCCGGAGTTCTTTGTAAGGTAGTTTGAAGATGCGTAGTAGGAGATCTGTACCGCGCCGTCGCGCATGATAGCTTCCTTAATGGAGTTGATGTCTTTCTCGTCATACAGGTTGACATTCTGAAGGTGCGCGTAGGAATGATAGCGGTAGGATTCGTCAACGCCGGAGTTGAAGTCCGCGTAAGGAACGTTGGATTCCTCCTCAGCGCCTATCCAGGACATCATGGTGAACATAATATCGACCATGTTGCCGCCTGCGGAGTAAGCGGTGGGTGCGCCCAGACCTGAGAAATCGCCGTAGAGGGAGTCACCCTGCGGTGCTGTGGCACCTACAGCAAACCAGGCGAGGTGCTTCTCGGAATAATCAACCGATGAAGCGGACGCATAGCCCTGTTTTATCATGCTTGATTCTGCCATAGCCATGCCGGCATGCGCCCAGCAGCTTCCCTCGGAACCCTGGTTTCTTACCGCCGGGAGATATCCCCGGTCGACCATGCTGTATTTGGACGGCAGGGTGCCGTGATAGGCGAGCGTCCCGGTCGGGGTAAGGTTTGGCGTTACCTCGTTGCCGTTCTCGTCGATGTACTTGTAGTGAACATAGCCGTACTCAGAAGCGTCGCCATCAGCTACAAGCGTGATAACCTCCGGGGCGTCGTTTTCAGAGCCTGAAACCTCAGCCCGGGCGCCGAGGCTCACAGCCGTTGACAGCATCGCGGCAGCCGAGAAAAGTGAAACGAATTTTTGCAGCAGCTTCACAATAAGTTTCCTCCTTTTTAAATATAAAAACTTCCAATTTTTATTATAACAAAGCAACCCATAAAAGTCAAGCAATAATTACAATTCGGTTATGTCTGTTACCGAATTGTTACCATATTGTCACCGCTCTGTAATTGACTGTCAGAAAAAAATATGCTATAATTAAGCTGCAAACAAAATCGGCTGATACAGGAGGCGGCAGCATGAAGAAACTGAGGATAATCTACGCGCTGTTATTCAGCATGGCGCTGTTTTTGGCGATTCCGCTGAACGCCGCAGCAGATTTCGGGCCCAAACCGAGCGTGAGTATAAGCTTCCGCAATGCAGGCGGTCAGACCTGCTATTCTGCGATTCTTGCACGCGGGAGTTTTCAGCCTTCGCTCGGGGAACTTGTGACTGAGGACGCCTACAGCACCGAGTGGTTCGGGGAACTCACCCCGCAGGAGCAGGAAGCGGTGCGCGCGTTCGCGGACTACGCCGGACGATCCGCACCGGACGGCTACGCGCTCTTCAACAGGCTGTGGGACGTCAGCCGGGAGAATGTTGAGATGACCTACCTGCCGCCAGATGACTTCATAGTGCTGGCGTACTTCCCGGACAGCGGCAGGGTGATCGCAAGCGATATCTGCCGCACCTATATGTTCAACAGCTATTTCACCGCCGACCTCTCACGCTCCGACAGTTTGCTGTACATCAAGCAGTCCTATAATGTCGGAATATGGCTGCTGGAATTCGCGGCGCGGGTGCTCATCACTATTGCGGTGGAGCTTGTCGTGGCTCTGATCTTCGGCTACTGGGAAAAGAAAACGCTGCTGTTCTTCGCGGCGGTCAACCTCGCTACTCAGGTGCTGCTGAACATGATACTGGCTCTGGTCAATATCCGGTACGGCTTCCTGCTATTCCTGTTCGCGTACATGTTCGGGGAATTGATCGTGGTAACGTTCGAGGCTGTTTTCTACAGCGCGTTCATCGGGAAGTACAGCCGTCAAAATGGCAAGGTGCGGGCGGTTTTCTACGCCATCTGCGCGAATCTGGCGTCGTTCTTCGCCGGAGTGGTTTTTTCGGTGAATTTCACGGCGCTGATGTAACCTTTATTCCGTGCGGCTGTCATTAAAGGCAAGGAGGGTGATCATATGAAAAATACGAAACTCATAACATTACTAGTCGCTGCGGCGCTTCTGACCGGGTGCAGCGGTTCACCGAAGACCGGCGCTGATTCATCGGCGGAGGACAACGCACATGCGCAGACAACCGCGGAGCAGTCCGGACCGGAGACCTCGGCAGTTTCCGCTGACGCTGCGGTATCCTCCCCGACTATTGCGGAAATGCTGGGAGTCACGGACTACGAAGCGCCCTGGAACCGCTCGGATTATCCGGAGCTGGAGCTGTCAGAGGTTCCAGCAAAGGGAGAGGGCAGCGTAAAAATGACCCTCAGCCCCTACGCCCTGGACGACGTATGCTTGTGGCTGCTCGCCGACGACGCGTATTCCGACGGCGGGAAGATATACTGCACCCGCATGTACATAGGTCTGACAGTCAGCGGCGTGGAGCAGGATATAACCGAAGCTCCGAAGACCCTCGCCGCCCCGGACGGCACGTTTGAATTCGACCCTGCGAATCCGCAGGAGCAGGCAGGGTATACCTCCATGCCGCGGACATACTACGGCATAAACGGATTTTCCGCCGACAGCGCCGCCGGCTGCGAGTACTACACCATCGGCAGGCGCGGCGAGCAGGACGGATTCTATCTCAGCCCGCTTGGTCACACCGATGAGCGCTGCATGCTCACTCCGGGCGCGGGATTCACGCTCCCGCCGGAGCAGCTCTCCGGGGAGTACACTATCTCGACATGCCCGGCGGTGGTGAGCTGCGACGGCTCGCTCCCGCAGCAGGAGGCGCTTGATATACTCACGGAAAAGTACCTTGATTTCCTCACCGGAGAGGATACGAACCGCAGCTTCACCGTGCTGGAGTACCGTGGCGTAACCTCGGAGATACTCGGGCGCGCCATGGAGGCTCCGGCGGGGGAGGACGGCTGCGCACTGTCTCCCTGGGACAGCCTCCAGACTTGGGAAATGTCCTGGGAATCGTGGCTGGTGGACATCAACGCAGAGTTCCGCGGGGAGGGGTACATTGACGACATGGCAATAGGTCAGCTTGATCCGGATGTCTGGTACAGCCTGCCAGGCGGAGGATTTCCGAAGGCGTGCTGGCTTATGTACGGCGACGGGGACAACTGGTATCTCTGGTCGAGGTACGCCTACAGCGAAATACCCCGCGTCCTGAAGTAAACTGACCCGGAAAATCACTTGACATGCCCCGGCGAATGTGGTATAATTCTATTTTACATCGTTCCGGAGGTACTGCATGAACTGGTCAGAAATAAATCTGAATAACTGGGTTTTGTGGCTGGGGCTTGGTATAGTCGCCCTTGCCATACTGATATGGATATACATACGGCTGCACGAGAAGCTCCCCTACGAGCTGAATGAAACTATACTGACAGAGCGTGAGCGGGCGTTCTACCGCATTCTGAAGCCCATCGCGGACAAACTGGAGCTTCAGATATGCCCGAAGGTGCGCGTAGCGGACATCGTGTCGATAAAGAAGGGCACGAAGGACTGGCAGAAGTGGTTCAACAAGATACGCTCGAAGCACGTGGACTTCCTGCTGTGCGACTACGACATGAACATCGTGCTGATGATAGAGCTTGACGACCGCAGCCACGAATCCGAGCGCGCAAAGAAGAACGACGCGCTGAAGAACGCGATCTTCGGCGGCCGCCTTGTTCGTATACGCTCGCTGAAGGACGACGTTGAGGCTGAGATAACCGCCGCGCTGAAAAAACTGTAAAAAACGACCCGGCACCGAGATGGCGCCGGGTCAGCTTGTCGAAAAAGTCAATTTTGCCTGCGAAGCAGGCGTTTGTAATCCGTTTTTTGCCTCAGCTCTGCCGAGGCAAAAAACACTTCTATCCCAGCAAGTGTGCGGGTTGGCGGCAAAGCCGCCAAGACGTGCGCGGCTGGGATGTTTCGGCGGAAAAGTCACTTTAGTGACTTTTTCGACGGTCTAAGACCCGGCACCGAGATGGCGCCGGGTCGTTTCTATGAGTCCGGAAACGCTTGATTACAGCTTGGAAATAGCGTCGTTAAGCTCGTTGATACGTGTGTCGATGGTGGCGAAGTTCTCCTCGCGGAGCTGAGTGTAGGTCTTTTCGCCGGTGAGGAATACCGTCTTGGTGAGGGATTCAACCGGGGACTCAGCCTTGCCTGCGTCGGCTACGTCGGTGCCTATGCCGTTCTTGAAATCGAAGATAGGCGTGAGCTTGCTGGTGCCGTCCAGGGTGGTCTGGCTGTAGATGAAGTCGAGGTTGTAGTCGGTCCAGCCGTTCTTGTCCTTGCTCTGCTGCTTGGAAGCGGCGGTAACTGCCGGGTCGAGCGAGGAGGTAACGGAGCAGTCGATCCATGCGGCAACGCCTGCGTCGTTCGTGGAGCCCTTGCACCACATCATAGCGTCCTGCTTCATGAAGTGGTAGTACTTATCTGCCTGCGGGTCGCGGGGGTAGGGAACTACGCAGATCTCGTCGTCGTTCCAGCCGAAGCGCTGTGCGAACTTGTTAAGTCCGGAATCGCCCTCGAACTCCCAGGTGCCGCCGTTGCCGTAGAACAGGATATCGCCCTGCGCCCATGCCTTGGGGTTGACCGACCAGCCGTTGAGCTCGTGCAGCGGGTAGCGGAGGTTCTCCTTCTGGAGGGTGGAGAGCAGATCCATAACGCGCTCTACGTTAGCGTTGTTCATATTGTTGATGAGCTTTGTGCCGTCGTTCTCGATGATGGGCGTACCGGTGGAAACAACGAACTCGTTCTCGGGGTTGTAGCCCTCGATAACGTACTTGCCGTCGCCGGACTGCTGGAACTGTCTTGCCATGTCGAGGAACGTATCCCAGGTCCACTCGTCGTTCTCAAACAGTGTGCGGGGGTCCTTCAGACCTGCGCCCTCGAGGACGCTCTTGCGGTAGTAAAGCAGGGAATCAAAGGATATCTCGTAGATAGCGCAGTAGTATCTGCCGTTGAGGCGGAACTGGTTGAGTACGTCGCGGGCGCCGTCCCACTTGGAGCCTTCCAGGTTCAGAATGGTGTCAACGGGCTGGTATCTGCCCTTGATAACACCGTAGGGGAAGTCGCGTATCTCGAACGGGAACAGGTCGGGGGAGTCGCCGGACTGGATAGCGGTAGCCAGCTTGTCGTAGCGTTCGCCGTAGGCTACGTTGATGTATTCGAAGATCCTGCCCTCGCGTGAGGGGTCGTCGCCGGTCGCGGGAACGCCGTAGACGCTCTTGAACATCTCGGCTGCCGCGGTGGTCTCGTCGATATCCCACCACGCCATCCACTTGAGGCGCTTGTCGACCTTCAGGTCGGGGTTGTCGAGGCTTGCGGAAGCCTCCTTAGCGGCGTCGATAACGGCGGGGTCTGTGTCGTAGGTGGTGGTTACGAGCGGGGTGGTGACAACGGCGTTTGCGTTGGCGTCGGGAGCCGCGTTGCTTGTTCCGGAGCCGCTTACTGTAGTACCGGACTCCTCGTCGCAGGCGGTCAGCGACAGGATCATACCTGCTGCGAGGACGCCGGCTGCGGCTTTCTTAAAGTTTATCATAGTGTTCCTCCATACATGCCCGAAGAATCGGGACTTCCTGAATAGGGCGGACTCGCCCTGGCTACTATAATTATAACCCTATTTCAAGGTTGTGTCAATGTGATAAACATATGAAAATCGCGCGTGAAATTGTGGATATTAAATAAGTTAATGGCAGCAATTAGTTTTGTTTAGGTTAATTGGGTGATTAGTGTGATCGGGAAACTTGTGTATGTTGTGTTTGGATTTCGAGCTGCATGGAGTGATAAATTGTTGTTTAGAGGCGGAACGTTGCTTGTGAGGGAAAACTATAATTTAGCGGCGAGTGTTCAACTTTGAGCAACCCCCTATCGGGAGTCAAGGGCAGAGCCCTTGTCGCCGTTAGGCGAAACCTCCGCACAGAGTGCGGATACTTCGTGCGAAAGCACGGCAACTCTGCGCGCCGGCGCGCAGTCAAACGATTAAAAAGCGCTAAAGGGGTGTGGGGGAAAACAAGAGTTTTCCCCCACTAGCAACATGTTAAATACAAAAGTGCCTTTCCTCAAAAACAGTCCGGTGGACTGTTTTTGAAACAGCATTCACGCTGAATCTTACACAGACCGGTTAATCAAAACGTCATGAACCTTTAAATAAACTGCGCGTTTTGGGGAAGTGGCGCACTATGCTTCCGAAACAGTCCACCGGACTGTTTCGGAAGAAAGGTTCAACAAAGACAATGTGTCGCTTGTGGGGGAAAACTCTAGAGCGATACCCAAAGCGCACACTAATCGACTTTCCCAATAAATCTGTAATAAATATCCACCAGCATTGTATTTGTTACGCAATCACGCTCGTGAACAACGATTTTTTCAATCAGCAGGTGAACCAGCTCTTCCGAAAGCTCCGTAATGTCGGTGTATCGCCGAATCAGTTCCGCGAATTTCTCGGCATTTTCGGTGAGCAGCTGGGACTTACCCAGCTGTTCGGAAATCTGTATAAGTCTTTCCTGGATCTCCGTGCGCTCTCGCTCAACACTACCGCTTAGCTCGGCATAAACCTCCTCGCTGAGCTTCCCGAGTGCCTTGTCCTCGTAAAGGCTCTGAAATATTTTGGCTAACGCCAGTTTTCGTGCGGTCAGCTTTTCCGCTTCTTTCTTCAGAGCGGAAAGCTCCGCACTTTTTTTGTTGTTGGAAACGCTTAGCATCTGCTCAACGAACCGGTCCTTGCTCTCGGAGGAAAGCGCCGCGTTACGCTGAATACTCATTAGAACAATCTGCTTTATCTGTTTCAGAGTAATGCTGTGCCGCGAGCACTCAGACTTGCCGTACCGCTTGTAAATTGCGCAGGAGTACCGCCCGGATTTGCCGCTTTTGCTGAACACCATTTTTCGCCCGCACTCCCCACAGACCATAAGTCCGCGAAAGATGTTGTCAGGATTTTCGACCTTTCGGTGCTGCTTTACAGCAAGCCTCTGCCCGACCGCCTCGAAATCCTCGCGGGTAATCAGCGGCTCATGGTTGTCGCGAACCACGATCCACTCGTCCTCGGAGGTCTTGCATACCTTTTTGCTCTTGAACGACTTGCATTTTCTTCGCCCGTTCACCAAATCTCCTACATAAACCGGATTTGTCGCGATGGAATAAACGCTCCTGTCCTCCCATGCGTAAGGGTGCTTCGCGGAAGCCGAATTTTTGTACACGCCGTACTTTTCAGCAAGGAACGCCCTTGGAGTCAATATAAGGTCCTGTTCCAGGTATTTAGCGACTTCATAGCAGCTTTTTCCCTCCAAAAGAAGTTCAAAAATTTGCTTCACGATAGGCGCGTTCTCGTCGGGGACAAGCCCGTGACGGTCATCTTCGGAACGTCTGTAACCGTATGCGGGATAACCTCCGAGAAACTCACCGTTACTTGCTTTAAGGTGCAGAGCAGATTTGATCTTCCGGCTGCAATCCTTGGCATACCACTCGTTGATTATGTTCTTAAACGGCGCAAACTCGTTTTCGCCGTGGTCGGAGTCAACATTGTCGTTCACTGCAATGAACCGCACATCAAGCTCCGGAAAGAAAATCTCGGTGTAATAGCCGGTTTCGAGGTACTCCCGCCCAAGTCTGGATAGGCCCTTCACAACGACCGCCCCTATCTTGCCGCGCTCAATATCATCAGTCATGCGACAAAAACCGGATCTGTCAAAGTTTGTTCCGCTGTAACCATCATCAACATAGAATTCTGTTACGGTAAAGCCATTGTCCCGCGCATACTGCGAAAGCATAGTTTTCTGGGTCTGTATGCTCACGCTGTCACCGCCGAAATCATCATCGCGGCTGAGCCGACAATAAAGCGCTGTAATCCTGTTCTGCTGTATGTTCATAATAACCGTCCTTTCTTTCAGCAGACAGAATCGGAATATTTGCACTTTTATTATACACTATTCTCAAATAAAATTCAAGACACTAAAGCGTAAAAGCTGCAAATTTGATACTGTTTACCGTTGTAAAAGATTTGGTTCTGATGTATAATAAACGCAAAGCGTTTATTATACATCAGAACGTCCTCGCACATACGCAAATCATAGATTTGCTCCGTGCGCATCGGACAATTATACCATAACCTCGCGGTTATGGTATAATGGAAAAAAGTAATGAGGTGACAAGGTGAAAAGAGTAGATTTCAGCAGCGTAATAAAAATCCTGCTCAGCTATCGGAGCCTGAGCGAGAGCTTTTCGCAGGGCGAGATTATCGCGGAACTGTTCAGCGCATTCTATGAAAAGAGCGACGCTTCCGTAGACGACGGACAGGTCAGCCGCTGGGTGAACGGAGATGAACGCGTCCCCGAGCGCTACGCGGCTTTCTACTCGGAAAATCTGAATTCCCTATGCACGGACATTCTAACGAATATTTTCCCCGTACTTTCCGACCGCCTTGCAGGGCGAAAATTTGACGTTCACGTTTCCGAATGCCATTCGCCAGCCTCCACAACATACATATCCACGATTGGCTTTTCGATGAACGCTTGCAGGCTTTCCATAACGCTGTAATATCGTTTCTGAAACGCTGGAATTTTGTCCGCGGCTTCGTGAAAATATCCGCAGTTCGCAAGGTAGGCTATCTGATTCAAGTTGTTTCCGGTCATCTGGAGTTCGTGAAAAATTGCCTTTATCGTGTTGTTGAACTGATAGATCTTCACATCGGATTTGTCGAGGATCTTCAGCAGGAATTCCGTTTTGTTCAATCCGCTGGCTTTCTGCTTTTTGTTCCACCGCGAAAGCTCTTTTTCGGTGAGCCGAAATGAAAGCTGACGTGAACGGACGCGGTTACTTGTGGTACTCATTTTGTACGCTCCTTTCTGTGGTCTGAGTTTTGTTTTGTGACCCGCCCGGGGGTCTCGGGGGCGCAGCCCCTGAGCAGGTAGACAGTAGGCGTCTAGCCAACTGTACTACCTGCCTATCCCCACAACGAGCCGAATTTGGCTAGACGAGCAAGCCCTCCATTGTGGGGATTCGCGTCCCCGACGGCAGCGTGAACCTGCGAAAAATCCGGTCATGCAATCCGCCGTCGGTCGCTCACGCACTGTGGCTTAGGGTCGTTTTAGTGTGACGTCATGCTGACTGCATTTTTGCGCCAAAGTGAAGCGCAATTTTTTTAAATGCTGTATGTTGTGACTACGGTTCTTAGCAAAAATGACTTCATAATTGCTGAAAGAGAAATCATTTATCCGTCGAGAAAATCCCAGTCTACATTCTGCCACCGCGGTGATTGCACTTTCGGCGATATGTTTATTCTACTTGATTTTATCCGAAAACTCATTGATGGGGCTTTGACGGGAAGTTGAGAAGTTTGAGCTGGTAATTAAATCCAGAGATAGAAAAACGGCTCTATCCAGTAGGACAGAACCGTTATTATATTGTATTTTTCTTGTCGGCGTGATGATATTATCAAAAACAAAACAATATTATTTTATTTGCGATAATGTGCCTTTGTCCATTTCAAAAACGCAGTCGCAAAGTATCTGTATATCTTCAGTTGAATGTGACGCAATTAGAATCGTTTTTCCCTCGGCTTTCAAATCGAGCAGATATCTCCGCATATCCTCAACTCCGCTTTTATCAAGGCCGTTCATCGGTTCGTCAAGGACAAGTATGTCCGGATCTTCCATGATCGCCTGCGCAAGCCCCAGCCGTTGGCGCATTCCAAGCGAGTATCTGCCGACGTGCTTTTTGCTGTCCGGGTCAAGACCAACGCTTTTTATTGCGCTGCGTATCGCCTGCTTATCTGCCCTGCCGCTTATATCTGCAAGGAATTTCAAATTGTTGTATGCGCTGAACGATGATAAAAAACCGGGAGTTTCAATGATAACACCCACGCTTTCCGGTATCTCTACATCCTTGCCTATCGTTTTTCCGTTTACTTTAATTTCCCCGGATGTCAGCGGCATAAGCCCGCAGATACATTTCATCAGTACGGTTTTGCCGCTGCCGTTTCTGCCTATAAGTCCGCATATAGTTCCCGCGCTGACTTTAAGGTCAACATGTTTAAGCGCAAGATTGTCCTTAAACTGCTTGCAGGCGTTTTCTGCCTCAATAGCATAGTCTGTCATACGACCTCCATTTTCAGTATTCTTTTTCTTCCAAAGGTCATTATCAAAATTCCCATCGCAACCGCCGCTGTAAGATAAATCGCAATACAGTACCACAGACCAGGGTGATCCTTATTAAGACCGATCCCCGAAATATCCAGCGTCGTCCATGAAAGCGGAGAATATTTCAGCAGGAACTCCATACCTCTGCCCTCGTTTTCCGCGAAACAGCAGAACGCCATAATGATCCCGCATATCGCGCTGCCTAAGTATTTCTTTCCCGACAAGAGATTGCACAAGCACAGAATAAACCCGAACATGACTCCGTTCAGCCACGAAAGCAGCAGGGTGATAAGGCAAGCCGTAATCGGAGTGTAATTCTGCACGACAAGTCCCGAAACCTTCAGAAAGAACAGCTCTTCCTTTAATGCGATCTGTCCCGCGCTGTCAGAGAAAGCCAGCGTATATATCGCGTCGCCCCAGTCTGCGGAGAATTCGGCAACAGGAAGGGAAATGACGATCGTGCAGAGAAACACAAATCCGTAATATGCAAGGCTTGCAAGGATAATATAACCCATCTGCCCCGCCAGATATCTGCGCCCGCCGATCCGCGTGAGTATCATCAGCTTGTTGCTGTCAATGAAAGGCGCATTACAAAACATCAGAATTATCGGCAGGGAATACAGCAGCTTCATATGATATTGACTGTACGCAAAGGGATAAATCCATAGCGACGAACTGTTTCCGAGCGCCGCAGCGATAGTGTTCATTATTCTCACGCTGTCAAAGCAGAGTATTATCACTAATACGGCGATCGTCCATATTCTGTAATCCTCGCTCCATTTGCGGATATTCTGCAGGCTGATGTTAAGAACGCACCTGACGCTTCTCATTCGTCCAACCTCCTTTTCGCAATATAATAAAATACTGTTCCGAACAAAAATGCCAGAACCAAAAAGACAAGCAGTATTTCAAGGGACGAAAAAAAGATACCATCAGCGGTGCTGACATACCCTCTTGATAAATTCCAGAGGTCGGGAAGGAAGTCCGCTTCGATAGTGACAAGCTCGATAATGTAGCTCATGATAAGCGGAGTGCATACCGCGATAAACGGGTCGGGAAACAGAGCCGAAATCGCCGCTCCCGAAACTGACCACGCTCCAAGGCTCGCCGAAAAGAAAAGGGATTTGAGCAGAATAAACAGCCACGCTGTATTTTCATTGTTCAGCAGCCGCCCGAAGGTATCGGAATACTCATTGTGCAGGCTCCCGATGAGCGGGAAAAACAGCGACAGCGCAAGCACGCACAGAACGATCCCCAGGAAAGACACGAAAAAGGTACACAAGAAGTTCAGCACGGCGTGGGTCAATATGTAGTTCTTTTGTGAACTGCGCAGGATTATCTGCTTTGAAAGTCCTGATTTAAATTCAGTGCAGAAAGCGGCTGTAAACGGCATGCAGGCAGCAATAAGAATAAGCTTGCGGTATGTTCCGAAATCCATCATATCGCTGAAAAGCTGGGCAGTTCCCGTAAATCTGATATATTGCACGAACGCCTCGGCGGAGGTGAAATTTCCCTCGGAAATTATCCCCCACAAAGCAATCAGCGCGCAGCCGGCAACGCCGATGTAAAGCGCCGGACTTTTCAGCAGTCTTAGAATATAGGCGGCGGTAAGCTTCATTTTCCCACCTCAGTTCAGCACCAGACCAGTTTGAGCGTCAATGAAAATTCGTTTGTAAGAAATCTTGGCGTTCTCATCGCCTGGCGCGGACTCTTTTTCTGTGGATTTTATAAACAGCCAGACGGGATAGAGCGTGCTTTCGCCGGTCTCGGAATTCGCGTCGGCGATGTAGGTCAATTCCCCTGTGGAATATTCTGTTTTGCCTGATTCCGTGGCGCGCCCGACTGTATTTTGAAGTATCCCCACGGCTTTTTCTCGGGAAATTATCGGGCGGGTATCTTTTTCCTGATAGTCGAAAATATACTGTATGTCGCAGTATTCAAGGCCGTCGGCGGTAACGATAAACTCGGCAAAGCCATAGCTTCCGTTTTGCCCCACGCTTGTAAAATTCGTATACTGATACGGCAGGTCGATATTGTCTACGCTCGCGTGATATAGAATGTAATACGCGTCCTTCGGCGGCACAAGCTCGTTTCCGTTGTCGTCGCAGGCGGTTCCGGTGCAGGTATATATCTGCGGTTCACCAAGACAGGGTATATCAAGCTGTTCAACGATATCTCCGGTGATTTTCAGGGCGTTATCAGAGGGCTGACCCTCGATTTCCCGGAGAGGATAAAATTCCTGCACGATATCTTTTGAGGGGTAAACGTCGAACTTGGAAATATTCATGTAGCTGTGCATATCGTTCACATCTTTATTGTAAACGATAGTGCCCGCGTCACAGAACAGTTCTCTGCCGTCTTTGAACCGATACAGATTATACAAGCCTTTTCCCAGCCGAGGGTCGTCGATTCGTACGCTGTCGCTTTCAAGCTTTGAATATTCAATGTCATTTTCGGTAAGGCTGTCATAGTCAGGAAAAAACACCCGTTCTGCAAGGCTGGCGTCCCATATTTTATAGCTGCCGGAATATATGGGGCATGTTTCTCCATCGTTATTCTGTGACGGTTCCTTGCCCGATGAACACCCCGAAAAAACTGACAAGGCTGCGACCGCAGTTACTACAGATAACATAGCTTTTTTCATTGAACCGACCCTTTCCATAAATGCGGCATGTTTGTTCAGAGCCATGCCGCATTCTCGTTTTATACCAGACAACTCATATTATAACTTATGACAACCCCATATTACGGAGTCCAGCGTCCGCTTAAGGATACTGTATAGTAACCGCCTTGTGCAGCAAGGAATACTTCGTCCTCATAATCAGGAATACTGCTATAGTTAAGCGTAACTTTTTTGTATTCGCCGACCGATGTTACCTTTTTTGTATCGGTGATCTTGTTAGCAATATTCGTTGTAGGCGAAACCCATAAAGACACTGGATGGAGTGAGGAAACCGTACCTTCTGTGGTTTTTACGGTTACATAGTTGAATGACGATTTTTTTCTTGCCTGAGAAACGTCCGTTTCTCCTACAGAAAGATCAAAAGAGTAATCAAATTCAGAGCTCAACGCAGAAGCAGTTAAGCTAAGTGAACTGTTTGTAATTACGGCAGCCAAAATAGCTGCTTTGGTTCTTTTTGCATTCATAACATTTTCCTTTCTTCATAGCGCTGTTAAGCAATAGCATAAACAGAAACAATACTATCCTAGATAATATACGAGATGGTTGTTTGTCAGTTATGGTACGCTCTTTTCTTGGCTATAGATTGTGATAGTTTCCGTTTTTCCGCTGGAATTTGTCAACGAAAAGACCGATTTCAGACGATATGTACCACTGGCAAGTCCGCTTTTGGTGTTAGAAAATGAAATCGTGATTTGGTTGAAAGTTTTAGACCAGTATGCACCATCAACATCATTCCATATAGCAAACCAGCCACTGTATTTTTCCAAGGTTTGCTCTACGGTTATGCTGACAGCTTTTTTACCACCAACTACGCTAGTGCAATATGCGGTTTTACCACTCACGCTCAGATTGCTTGTTGGATTCGCTCCGATTTCATAAGCAGGGGATACTTCGTCAGTGATAAACGAATCATTTGTTTCAGCAGTTGTTGAAACTGAAAAACTCATACACAAACATACCGCTGTTAAAAATATAGCCATTCCTTTTTTACAATACATATTATTCGCCTCCTTTCGATTTATTGAGAGCTTTTACATCCCTCTATTATATAAATCTGTTTAAGAAAACAATTTACTATGCCTTATTTATCATTTTTAAAAACTTTGGCAGATTTAGCTAAATCGTACATTTCATTTTTGGAAGTTTCTCCATACAACTCTAATATGTAATCTCCATTATCCCATACGATATTAGTATAATTATAATCCTGTGAACTATAAGCCAAGCACAATCCATAACATTCATTTACATTGATTTCCTCAAAATTTTGACTTTCTGTATCATAATGAGAGGAACCATATTCTGTTTTAACCCACTGATTAAATGAAATGCTCTGATTAGTTACCTTATTAAGATAACTAATATGCTCGAAAAAAGGAGTTGAATCAGTTCCTGATACTTCATAGCCATCAGGTAAGCAAGGTAAATAGTACTTATCTTCAATAGTTGACGGACAGTTTTCGGTATTGATCACAAAAAGTTCTGTGTTATCAGCGTTTACTTTTCCATAAAAATTCTTTGAAGTAAAATATGTGACGCCACACCCCGCAAGAGCTGCCAAGAAAATAACAGCCAATAATACTATTATGTTTCTTTTCGTAAATCTGAAATGATAATGTGGCCTAGAACCTATGTACGGTTTTAGTTTGCAATCGTTTCTCTCAAACAGCTTAAAAACATGTTTCATCTTACGCTCATGCTTTTTGGAAAAAACATGCTCCTGAGCATTTTCATACTTAGCCCATTCAAGCCTTGCTGATTCCTCCAAAATAGATTTCAGTACACTTTCACTCATGTCGTTTCCTTTCAATAAAAGACCTGATGGATTTTCTGGCAAGATACAGCCGCTGGTTAACTACTGTTTTAGATACTCTGAGCGCTTCTGCGGTTTCTGAAATGGAAAGCTCCGACAAACAGGTAAGGATCAAAACATTGCGCTGAAGTTCCGGCAGACCATTTATGAAATCAAGCAGTTCCTCGTGTGAAATTTTTTCTAAAAGAGAGTTTTCCAGGAATTCAGGATCTGATTGATAAATCAGATCTTCAGGGAGTTCTTCCTGTTGATGTTTGGTTTTCTTGTTATACATATCAATTGACGTATTCCTTATAATAGCACTTACTAGATATATACGTTCATCACCTGAAAGCGAAAAAAACTTATCTGGATTTACTGTGATTCTGAGAAAAGCTTCCTGTATTGCCTCCTCGGAATCCTGAGGATTATGCAAATGCTCATAGGCGATAGCATAAAATCTGTTCTTGTACATCTGGTAGAAATCAGAAATAATATTCCGTTGCTCATCAGTTTTAAGTACGGCTAAAGCGGCAGTAATCATAATTTGACCTCAATTTTATTTTATAAGAATAGTATATCACATTTATGGTAAAAGCGCAAGTCGTGTCAAAGAGGGAGTACATTATTTATTATAGCAACATATTTTTCTGCCAACCATTATCTTTTGGCTACTGAAATCAATGTAATAATCCAATGTAATTATAATCAAGGGGGTATTCTGATTAATCAAAGTACCCCCAAAAAATTTTTAATAAATGTACGAATTACTCATATTCCAATTCTGCCTGCTTGTTCCGCAATGAGAAACGCTCTCTTGTTTTCCCCCACACCCCTTTAGCGCTCTTTTGCGTTTAGCCGTGCTTACGCACGGAGTAACTGCGCGCCAGCGCGCAGAGTAGCCGCACTTCGTGCGGAGGTTTCGCCTGACGGCGACGAGGGCGCTGCCCTCGACTC
>OGKG01001248.1_pt1 | contig 31031 bp, 38 predicted proteins | sample 1572201 | NCBI WGS metagenome assembly OGKG01 (sample SAMEA2582146, study PRJEB24529) | metagenome | biome: Human gut stool | place: China | collected 2011 | reverse complement strand
TTCAGATTATAAAATTCCGGCTGTCCAGAGGATAGCAAGATAAATGTATGCATAAGATGAAATTTAATAAATATTTTTTTGATTTTTTGGGAAGAAAAAGTATGGATGTGAATAATTCTTCTTTTGAAGAGTTTAAATCTTTCTTTGAAAAAAATCGGGAAGTATTCGTAAAGGAAATTTCTTCATATAGAGGGAAAGGGGTTAAGATGTATTCTTTTGATAATATAGACATATTACAATTGTATGCGAATCTTAAATCTGAGAAAAATAGTCATTATATATTAGAAGAAAAAATAGTTCAAGCTGAAACTTTAGCAGAATTTCACCCATGGTCGATAAATACGATTAGAATTGTTACATTATATGATAATATTAAGGATATAGTTTATTTTATGAGTGCTCGATTGAGGATGGGTAATAAACAAAATGTTGTCGATAATTTTCATTATGAAGGGATTGGTGCTAATGTTGATATAGAAACAGGGATAATTGATTCTGTGGGATACAATGTGCGTAATGAATTTTTTTTTAATCATCCAATAACCGGAAAACAAATTATTGGTTTTAAAATTCCATATTGGCAAGAATGTAAAGAGTTTGTTATGAAGGCTGCTCGTCATATTCCAACGGTTAGATATGTGGGGTGGGATATAGTTTTGTTAGAAGGAGGTAAATTTTTATTGGTTGAAGGAAATGATAATGCGGATCATGATTTTCAACAATTACATTATAGAGGGCTGTGGAAAGACTATAAAAAAATATTAAAGCAACTTAAGCGAGACTTATGAAAAACTTAATAATCATTGGTGCCGGGGGAATGGGACGAACTTTTTATGATTGGGTGAGAGAAAGCATGGGGTATGGAGAGGAGTTCGTGATAAAAGGTTTTATTGACGACAATGTTAATGCATTAGAGGAATTTGAGGGGTATCCGCCGATGTTAGGTTCTATTGAAGAATATTGTCCGGAAGAAGACGATGTTTTTACTTGTTCTATGGGAGGATATGTTAAGAAGGTGTGTTGTGAGAGAATTTTATACAAGGGTGGGAAATTTATTAATATTATTCATTCTACAGCTCGTGTCGGGACGAATGTGAAATTAGGTATAGGAAATGTAATTGGGGCTTACGTGGCATTGGGGGCAGATGTTAAAGTCGGGGATCATAATCTGATCCAGAGTTATAGTGTTGTCGGGCATGATGCTGTTATCGGGAATTGGAACCGAATAGATACACATGTGACTTGCGTGGGGGGAATAAAAATTGAGAACGAAACGATGATTCATACCTCTGTGGTTATTAATCATAAGGTGGTCGTTGAAACAGGGGCAAAGGTTGGGGCGTGTAGTTTTGTGATTAAAAGAGTGAAAGCGGGAACGACCGTGATGGGAAATCCTGCTAGAAGGGTTGAAATTTAAAGTAAGTTAGTTATATAAAATATTTAGTTATGGAGATTTCTAAGTTTATCGAGTTTTTTGCAGAGTTGTTTGACGAGACGGATGTAAACGTGTTTACCAAAGAGACTGAATTTAAAAAGTTGGAGGAATGGTCTTCTTTGATGGCTCTTTCTGTTATTGCGATGGTGGATGAAGAATATGGGATAACTATTCAAGGAGAGGATATTCGAAATGCCAATACAATAGCAGATCTTTTCGATAACGTGAAAGCTAAGCGGTAATGGAGATGTTATATAATCCGTTTTCGCTTTCCGGTAAAATTATTTTGGTTACAGGGGCGGCGTCCGGTATCGGGAGAGTTACTGCGATAGAGTGTTCTAAAATGGGAGCTTCAGTAATTATCACGGATATCCGTGAAAACGGATTGACGGAAACCTTGCATTTATTGTGTGGAGAGAATAGAGAGCATCGAATGATCACTTGTGATTTAACGGAAGATGCTGATTTGGAAAGAATGGTGTCGCTTCTTCCCATGTTGGACGGGATGGTAAATAATGCGGGGATCACGAAACCATTGCCGGTGAAATTTATAAATCGTGGAGATATTGAAAAAATACTTTCGGTGAATGCACTTGCTCCGATATATTTAACACAAAAATTATTGAAAAAGAAGAAGTTGAAGAAAGGGGCATCTCTTGTTTTCACTGTTTCAATCGGCGGAGTTTATACAGTGGCTCCGGGTAATGCGATGTATGGTGTTTCCAAGGGTGCTTTACACGTATTCATGAAAAATGCAGCTTTAGAGTTAGCTTCTACAGGGATTCGGTGTAATAGTGTAAATCCGGGGATGGTGGATACTAATTTAGTGGCAGGTAAACAGTATTCGAAAGATGATAGGGAGCGGGATATGAAAACCTATCCGATGAAGCGATACGGGGAACCTCGAGAGGTCGCATTGGGGATTGTTTACTTGTTATCGGATGCTTCCTCGTTTGTTACCGGACACACGTTAATTATTGATGGGGGGAAAACTTTGTATTAAAGATGGAAAAATTATTACATGGCAAGGTTTGTATTGTTACGGGAGCCGCTCAAGGAATTGGGAAGGCAATCGTGGAGCGTTTTGCCGCAGATGGAGGTATTGTCTATGCTTTTGACCGGCAAACGGGAGTAATGGAGCAATGGGCGAAGGATTGTTCAGAACGTTATGATGTGAGAATAATTCCCGTTTGTTGCGATATAACAGATAGTACTGGAGTGAAAAATGTTTTAATGTCGATACACAAGCAAGAGGGAAAAATAGATGTACTGGTGAATAATGCCGGAGTTGTTTTTAATCGGAAGATAGGGATGATCATACGAGAGGAAACGGAGTTGATGTTTCGTGTGAATGTGATTGCCGTATTGGAATTAATGCAGTTGGTGGCTCGTTTTATGGCTAGAAATAAACGTGGGACGATTGTGAATATTGCGTCCGTTACAGCCGTATTGGGTTCCTCGGGACAGGTTGCCTACTCTGCCACGAAAGGGGCGATAATTTCATTGACCAAATCGGCAGCGAAAGAACTTGCTCCGCAAGGAATACGCGTGAATGCGGTGGCTCCGGGAATAGTGGAAACAGAGCGTTTTGCAGAGTTGTATAAATCTTCCGGGGATAAAATAGACGAGAGGATAAACCGGATTGCTTTGGGCAGGTTGGGGACTCCCGAAGATGTAGCTAATGCATGTTCCTTTTTAGCTTCCGAGAGAGCTTCATATATTTCAGGACAGATATTGGGAGTTGACGGTTGTGCTTCGATTTAGAAGTTATGGTACTGAATATTGATAAGCATGAAAGAGATTCTTTGGCTGTAATAGATTCAGCCGGAGACATGTTGAAATATGGTGAATTGACGGAATTTGTCAATGAGTTAAAAGAACTAGTACGAAATCGTTCTCTCGTGTTCGTTCTTGCAGGTAATGACGTGGGGGGAATAGCTTGGAGCGTTGGATTGATTGGGGCGGGGATTATTCCTTTGTTGTTAAGTCCGAAGATAGACAAGGATCTATTACAAAAATTAGAGGATATTTATCAGCCTGGGTATATATGTCTTTCAAATGGGGATTTAGGAGGGGGTGGTGTTGAACGGAAATTGTGTCGTTGGGGGTATTCCCTGTTGGAAACAGGTAAAAAGAATTACCCTCTTTATGAGCAATTATCACATCTTCTTCCCACATCAGGATCCACGGGTAGCCCGAAACTCGTGCGTCACAGTTATGAAAACGTGGAAGCCTCGGCTTTAAATATTTCGACTTTTTTTGAACTGAAGAGCGAGGATCGCCCCGTGCTTGTTTTGCCCCTGTATTATACCATGGGCTTGTCGGTTGTATTCAGTCATCTATACGTGGGGGCGACGGTTCTTGCGACGGATTTGAGTATGACACAAAGAGAGTTTTGGACTTTTTTGAAAGAGCGAAAAGCGACGAGTTTCACCGGAGTGCCTTATAGTTTCGAGATTTTGCGAATGATGCGTTTTTTCAAAATGGATTTACCTGATTTGGAGTTGTTGACGCAAGGGGGAGGTAAGTTGTCGAGGGAATTGAATCTCCAATTCGTGGAATACGCACAACAAACGGGAAAACGATGGATTGCTACTTACGGGCAAACGGAAGGGACGGCTAGGATGGCTTATTTGCCACCGGAATATGCCTTGTCGAAATGTGGGAGTATCGGGAAAGCGGTACCTAACGGGGAGTTATTTTTGATAGATTCGGAAGGACAATTAGTTAAGGAAAGTCACAGAGAAGGGGAGCTGTGCTATCGGGGGAGGAATGTAACTTTGGGGTATGCCTTGTGCAAGGCGGATTTGGCGTTGGGTGATGAACGAAAGGGATGTTTGAAGACGGGAGATTTGGCCTATCGGGATGATGATGGGTTTTATTATATCGTGGGGCGTACGGGACGATTCTTAAAACTTTATGGGATGCGGGTTGGGCTTGATGAATGTGAGCAAATCGTAAGAGCTGCATTTCCGGTTGAATGTGCATGCGTAGGAACGGATGCAAAGATGATAGTTTATATCACAAATGTGCAGTTAGCTGGGCTGGTGAAAGGGGAGTTGGTTGAAAAAACTGGTATTGTGGCATCAGCTTTTGAAGTGCGAATTATATCTGAGATACCCCGAAATAGAGTGGGGAAAGTTTTATATAGTCAATTGAATAACCAATAAGTAAAAAAATGGAGCAAAAATATAACAAGGTGTTTGTGGAAGTGTTTGGCGTGACAGAAAGTGTTTTAAATGATGATTTTTCAAAAGACAATGTGAAAGAGTGGGATTCGGTTCATCAGTTAAATATAGTCGCTTTATTGGAAGAATCGTTTGATGTCATGTTCGAGCCGGAAGATATCATGGGATTCACGTCTTACAAGGCGGGTAAAGAGATATTGTGCAAATACGGGGTTGAAATTTAAACACGTTAGAACTTATGGCAAGGTGGGAAATTAAAAACGTGAAGGTGGCGGGAGTGGCTGCTGCTGTTCCCCGGAACGTGGTTCACACGACGGATTTCGAGTTTTTTACCCCGGAAGATGCTGAGGTGTTTAATAATACTGTCGGTATCAAACAGAGGCATATTGCCCCCGATGATGTTTGTGCGTCTGATTTGTGTTTTGCCGCGGCGGAACAACTATTGGCAGACCTTAATTGGGAGCGGGAGAGCGTTGATGTTTTGATATTCGAATCAGTAACGGGTGATTATAAAACTCCTCCAACTTCTTGTTTGTTGCAAGAACGATTGGGATTTTCGGAGAATTGTTTTTCGATGGATATCCCGATGGGATGTTGCGGTTGCATGTATGCAATCACAACAGGTGGAAATTTGTTGTCTTCCGGTAACGTGAAGCGGGCGTTGTTACTTGTCGGGGATACGGCTTTGCGGATGGGTTCCATGAAGGATAAGAGTAGAGTTCCGTTATTCGGGGATTGTGGAACGGCGATGGCTTTGGAATATGATCCGACAGCGAATGATATCGTGGTCGACTTTCACACGTACGGGGAAGGGTACGAGGCGTTGATGACTCCACACGGGGGATTTCGTCACCCGGTCACGAAAGAGTCTTTCGAGTATGAAGATTTCGGGAACGGGATTGTTCGAGCTCCCATACACACGTTGATAAACGGTATGAACGTGTTCTCGTTTGCAATTTCCAAACCTCCCAAGTCGATAGAGGCTTTTATGGCGGATTACAAGATAAACAGGGATAATGATGTGGATTATTTTTTGATTCATCAGGCGAACAAGATGATCGTAGACAGAATCGTGAAGAAATTGAAATTGCCCTTGGAAAAAGTACCATATAATTTGGAAGAATTTGGAAACTTGGGTGGAGCTTCTATTCCTTCTTTGATGGTAACACGTTTGCGGGAGCAATTGATGACAGCAGAGAAGAGTTTGTTGATGTCATCTTTTGGATTAGGGTTGACTTGGGGAACGATGTGGATGAAAACACAACCGATGGTTGTTTCGGATTTGATAAAAGTAAAATAATATGGCTAAGTTATCTTTTAGACAAAAAATTAGTCGAGTGATAAATCATTCATATGGAGTGTATTTGCGGAAAATAAGAGGTGTTGATATTGGAAAAAATTGTTAAATATCTTGGAGAGCTCTTATTGATCGCGCACATCCTAAGGGTGTACACATTGGTGACGGAACTCGAGTAGCTTTGGGGGTGATGATTATAGCTCATGATTATTCTAGAGGAAAGGAAAAAATGTGGTGTGATACGTATATTGGTAAACATTGCGTAATAGGGGAAAGGGCAATAATTCTTCCTGGAGTTTCCCTTGGAGATCATGTGTTTGTGGGGGCAGGAAGTGTTGTTACTAAAAGTTTTCCTAGTCATTGTTTGATAGCGGGGAATCCGGCTAGAGTAGTTCGTACGGGTATAGAAATAAGTGATAAAACTCAAATTATTAATAAGGGTAAATTAGTAAAGTAAAACATGATTGCGAAATTATGTTGACATAAAATAATTGAAGTATCAATGGAAATAAGAGATTACCAAATTGGGGATGAAAAGGCTATATTGCATTTGTTTGAATTGACTTTCGGGAAACCAATGCGGGAACAATATTGGCGGTGGCGCTTCGAACGGAATCCAGTGGGGAAGTACTATATAAAATTAATGTGGGAAAAAGAGTTGTTGATTGGACATTATGCCGTGAGTCCTTTTCAATTTGTGGTAGATAATGAGATAACGCAAGCATCTCTTTCTATGACAACAATGACTCATCCTGACTACAGCGGGAAAGGGATATTCAAGACTTTGGCGGAAGAGTTGTACTCGTTTATCGCCCAAAAATACGATACGAAATGCGTTATGGGATTTCCCAATAAGAATTCTCACTATGGTTTTATCAAGAATTTGAGTTGGAGAGATTTGGCCGTTATTCATCATTTGGTGTTGGAGACATCTAGTATAAAACCTTGCTTATCACCCATGATAACGAGGATGGAAACTTTTGATCAATCTCATTCGGATTTATTAAAACAAATAACTTCTGCTTTCCGTGTTTCCTTGAATCAATCAGTGGATTATTTGAATTGGAGGTATAAAGAAAACCCTTTTAATAAATATTATATTTTTGAACATCGAGATTCTGTCTTGTCAGGTTTTTTAGTCGTTAAATTGTACCCGATGGCGGATGGCTCGTATGGGGTGTTTATTGTTGAAAATGGAATCGCTATGGAGAACATCTCTTTGCTACCCGAGTTTCTTTCACACATTATTGCTTCTTTTGATTTAAAAATATCAAGTGTACACACGTGGCTTTCTCTTTTTGATCGGCGACATATTTATTACGAGAAAAATGGTTTTGTATTGGGTGGTAAACAAACCTTCTTAGGAGTGAGAGTGTTTGATGAGTCTTTAAGTGACGTGTTGACTGAATTTAAAAATTGGTATTATTCTTACGGGGATTCAGATATATATTAAGTATGAAAAAAGTGTTAGTAGTAGCTCCGCATCCGGATGATGAAGTCTTGGGCTGTGGTGGAGTAATGAAAAAGATGGTAAATAATGGGAGCGAAACATATGTTTTGATTGTGACTAACGCTCACGTGGGAGATCCGGAAAGATATCTTTTGGAAGGGATACAAAACGTGAGGAATGAAGCATTAGCAGCACATCGAGCCTTGGGTGTGGAAGATACTTTTTTTATGGATTTTCCTGCGCCAAGGTTAGATACGTTTCCTTCTTACAAAATAGCGACTGCATTGTCAGAACTTATTCAGAAGTATCAATTTGATACTGTTTTTGTTCCACATCGTGGTGATATACATAAAGATCATAAGGCGGTTTTTGATGCGACACTTGTTGCTTGTCGTCCCGTGAATAACTGTTCTGTGAAAAGAGTTTACGCTTATGAAACTTTGTCGGAAACCGAGTGGGGAGTTCCGTATCAATCAGAGGCATTTATACCTAATGTATTTGTGGAGTTGACAGAGGAAGAGTTCAATGCAAAATGTGTTGCGATGAGGTTTTTCAAATCCCAAATACGAGAATTTCCGTCCTCTCGTTCAATTGAGGCGATAGAAGCGTTGGCAAAATATAGAGGTGCAACGGTTTCTTATCCTAGAGTTGAAGCATTCATGTTAATACGTGATATAAGATGAGTGTGTACGTGTCTTTTGTTAAAAGGGTGATGGATTTCGTGATAGCCTTGATAGCCTTATGTGTTTTAATCCCATTTTTATGTATTATCGCTATTTTATTACTACTAGCACACAAGAATTTGAATGGGATATTTTTTGTGCAGACACGTTCGGGATATAGGGGGAAGTTGTTTAAGATTTTGAAATTCAAAACAATGAGTGATAGAACGGATGAAAGCGGAGTATTACTTCCTGATGCAGATAGGTTAACACCCGTGGGACGGATTGTGAGAGAATTATCAATAGATGAGTTACCCCAGTTGGTAAATGTGTTGAAAGGAGATATGGCGTTAATAGGTCCCCGTCCTCTTCCGGCTAAATATTTGGCATTTTATACATCGGAACAAGCAAGACGACACGAAGTGAGACCTGGAATTGTTGGTTGGGCTGGTGTCAACGGGAGAAATAATAACACGTGGTTGAAAAAATTTGAGATGGATGTGTGGTACGTGGATCACGTGTCATTCATGCTTGATTTAAAAATATTTTTTCTTGCAATTAAAACAATAATTTGTCGTGATGGAGTTTCGAAGGAGGGAGAAGCTACAACAGTTCCTTTTGACGGGACGAATTGAGAGGTCGAGAGTAAAAGAATGAAAGTGTTCGTTATTAGAAGGATATTTGTCAAATATGAATATTGTTCGGATTGTTAATTCTATTTTTAGTTCTAACGCGTACATGTTGCAAGAGGAAGGGATGGCTTGGTGTTGGTTGGTAGACATAGGGGACGTGGAACCCATGTTGGAGGTTATTTCTGCGGGGATGGCGGTTCGAGGAATATTTCTCACGCATACGCATTATGATCACTTGTACGGGATTAATCGGATCGTGGGACTCTACCCGGAATGTGTAGTTTACACGTCAGAGGCGGGGAAAGAGGGTTTATACTCGGACAAGTTGAACTTCTCGAGGTATCATGATGACCCCGTCGTGTTCACGGGTGACAATGTTCAAATTTTACATGACCGAGATGAAATTGAGTTGTTTCCCGGGGAATTTTTGAAAGTACTGGAGACGCCCGGGCATGACAAGAGTTGCTTGACTTATTACACGAGGGGAGAGATATTCACGGGCGATTCTTTTATACCGGAAGTGAAGGTAATAACTACTTTCCCACGTAGCAACAAACAAGATGCAGCCCGATCCGTGGAGGCGATTTTGAAAGTTGCGGAGGGGCGGGATTTATATCCCGGTCATGGAGAGGTCTTGTTGGGGAATTGAATATTTCGTAGTATAATCATAAGTTTTATTTATCAATAGGGCACTCGCGGGAGTGAAGACGTGGTTGTTATGTCTTGACCGGAAGGGTGTGTTCAAGAGATTTTTGCATGAAAAGGGAACGAATTTATCTTTGTTTGGCGCACATGAGCGGCAAGGAACAGGATTTTATTAAAGAAGCGTTTGACACGAATTGGGTAGTGCCCTTGGGACCAAACGTGAACGCTTTTGAAAAATCACTGCGGGATTTTTTGATTGGAAGTGGAGAACAAGCAATTGAAAATGGAAAGTTGAGAGTTGAAAATGAAGGGAAGCAGGTGGTGGCATTGAGTGCGGGGACGGCGGCCTTGCACTTGGGGTTGATATTGTTGGGGGTACAGGCGGGTGACGAGGTGATATGCCAGAGTTTCACTTTTTGCGCTTCTGCCAACCCGGTGACATATCAAGGGGCGACGGCTGTTTTCGTAGACTCGGAGGAAGAGACGTGGAACATGAGTCCCGTGTTGTTGGAGAGAGCTATACAAGACCGGATCGCTAAAACGGGACGGAAGCCGAAAGCAATTATTCCGGTGCACCTGTACGGGATGCCGGCGAAGATGGACGAGATTTGTGCGGTGGCCGGGAAATATGACATTCCGGTACTGGAAGATGCTGCCGAGGCATTGGGTTCGGAATATAAGGGACAAAAGTGCGGGACTTTCGGGTTGTACGGGGCGTTGAGTTTTAACGGGAACAAGATGATAACAACCTCGGGAGGAGGAGCATTGGTTTGTCCGGACGAGGAGTCAAAGAAGAAGGTGATATTCTACGCCACGCAGGCACGGGAACCGTATCCTTATTACCAGCACGAGAAGATCGGTTACAATTACCGGATGAGTAATATCTGTGCCGGGATCGGTTTGGGACAGATGACAGTATTGGACGAGCATGTGGCTCATCACCGCCACGTGCATGAATTATACGAGCGGGCATTCGCCGATGTGGATGGAATAGAGTTGATGTCGAATCCCGATAACCGGTTTAATGCGAATTACTGGTTGTGTACGATTTTGATCGACAAAGCGGTGACAGGGGTAGATCACGAGGAGGTGCGTGTGGCTTTGGACGCTAAAGGAATTGAAACCCGACCGTTGTGGAAGCCTATGCACCTGCAGCCGGTTTTCGCGGGGAATCCTTGTTACGTGGATGGTACTTCGGAAAAGTTATTCGAGAGGGGTTTGTGTATCCCTGCCGGTCCTCGCGTGACGGATGAGGATGTGGCGTATATCACGAGAGAGATAAAAAATTGTATCAAGAAATAATCTAAATCTATGTGTTTGATAAAAAACGTGATCGTGTTGTTGTTGACCGGGGGATTGTTGGCCTCCTGTGCCTCGAGCAAGAAAGTGGTGTATTTGCAGGATGTGGATGTTAATAAACGGATAAAAGCGGAGAGTGAGTACAAGACTGTGATCCACACGGATGATCTGTTATCCATCATCGTGTCGTGTGATGATCTGGAATCTGCGTTACCCTTTAACACGCCGATGATTGGGTTGGGGCGGGAGGTAAGCACGACTTCGACACAACAGATTCCAAGGGGATACCTCGTGGACAAGAACGGAGAAATAGATTTCCCGGTACTCGGGAAATTGAAAGTGGAGGGAATCTCGCGAAATGACTTGGCAGAGATGTTGAAAGAAAAATTATCTGTTTACTTGAAGAATCCGATCGTGACGATACAATTCCAAAATTTCAAGGTGACGATATTGGGAGAGGTGAAAAGTCCCGGTAGTTATAAAGTGGTCAGCGAGCGAGTGTCTTTGTTGGATGCCTTGGGTATGGCGGGAGATTTGCAGATTAACGGGAAACGGAAGAACGTGCTGGTGATGCGAGAACAGGGCGGCGAGAAAATCTTCGCACGGATAGATTTAACATCGAGTGATTTTATAGATTCCCCCTTTTTCTACCTGCAACAGAATGATGTGGTTTACGTGGAGCCAAACAAGGGGCGTATAGCCGGGGGAAGCGTGAGTACTTTCTTGCCTTATATATTGTCGAGTTTATCGACGATCGTGGCACTTATAACCTTGACTAAATAGTTTCGGAAGAATTAATTTATGAAGATGACCAACCAAGATAGTAATTTGATTCAGGCAGAAGAAGAAGAGTATTTTGACCTGAGAGCTTTTTTCTTTAAAATTTTGGCTCGTTGGTGGTGGTTTGCCATCAGTATTCCGTTGTGTGCAGGCATAGCTTTGTACGTTTGTTTTAGTTCGACGCCGGTGTATAAAGTGGGGGCGAAGGTGATGATTAGTGACTCGAAGAAGGGGGAAGTCGGGGTGAACCCGATGTTGAAAGAGTTGGGTTTGTTTCAGGGGAACATGATGGTGGAGAACGAGATCGTGGAATTGAAATCCAAGAATTTGATTCTGGATGTGGTAAAGGAACTGGAATTGAACGTGGATTATACGCGGGAGAAAGTATTGAGGGACGAGAAGTTGTATAAGGACTCTCCCGTGCGGGTTTTGGTAGATTTGCCGGAGAATATTAAAGATACGACGCTTTACGTGATAGCAAGAGAGATGAACCGGATTGAGGTACTTGATGCGGACAGGAATATCATGTTCGAGGGGGAGTTTTCCCGGGCGATCCCGATGGGTGATTATCGGATGACGGTGGAGAGAAGTGATTCGTCGTTACGGGCTGGAGATGAAATACGCGTGGATCTGTTATCTTACGGGAAAGCCGCCACGGATTTCCACAAGCGGCTGGAAATAAATTTACTGGAGAAGAACACGAGTGCGGTGGGGGTTTCGTTGAAAGAAACGAACCCGATAAAAGGCATGGATTTTCTTTACACGATGATCCGGCGTTACAATGAAAACGGGATTGATGATAAACAACTCGTGTCGGAAAAGACAGTGGAGTTTATCAATGAGCGTTTGCGGGTGATCAACCAAGAGTTGGGTGATATAGAGAATGATGCAGAATCGTTCAAGAAAAGGAACCAGTTGACGAACTTGACTTCGGATGCGGCTTTGGTGATGGAGCAGAAGAAGGTGACCGATGCGGAGTTGTTGAAGTTGGCGACGGAAATGGACGTGGTAAAGAGCGTGCGCTCTTACCTTGAGGATAGGCAAGGTGAGGAGTTCAGGATTTTGCCGGAACGGCTCGGGCTTACGGACGAGACATTAAACAGCGGGATCAGTAAGTATAACGAGATGGTGTTGCGAAGGGGAAAGTTATTACAGTCTGCCCGCGAGAGTAACCCGATTATCACGGGGTTGGAAATGCAGCTCCGGGAATTGAAAAGTAGTATCCGCTCGGCAATTGCGAATGTGGAGAAGGGGTTGGATATTAAGATTAAGAGTCTGGAGCGTGAGAGTCAACTGGTGGAAGAGAAATTGATATCCGTTCCCACGCAAGAAAAACAATACCGTTCCATTGCCCGCGAACAGGAATTAAAGGAGAATCTTTTCTTGTTCCTGATGCAGAAACGGGAGGAGGCGGAGATCGCCAAGCTGATGTACGTGCCGATGGCCAAAATTATCGAGAACCCGGACCCGGGGGAGCATCCGGTAGCCCCCAGAAAAATGCTTATTTTATTATTCGGAATGTTTATCGGTGTCGTTTTACCCGTGGGGATTATGTTCGTGGCAGACATGTGGGACACGAAGGTGAGAGATGCTTCCGAGATAGAAAAGGTTGTGAGTTCACCTTTGCTGGGAACTTTGCCGCAATTACCCGAGGATAAAACGTCTGTTTCCCAAGAAGATTTCCTGATGTCGGAATCGATGCATTTGATTCGGGAAAATTTGAATTACTTGATCAAGCAAAAGGGAGTGCCGGTGATCATGGTTTCTTCCACTATACCAAGGGAGGGAAAATCGCTGGTTGCCGCACATCTGGCTAACGCTTATGCCAAGGCAGGTAAGAAAGTGATCGTGATCGGTTGTGACTTGCGAAACCCGAAATTGAACGAGTATTTCAAGAGAGAGAACAAGAAAGGGCTGTCCGCGTATTTGGCAGGGATGGTGGATGACCCGGGTTCGATTATCGAGAAGGTGGATGATAACCTTCACGTGATATTCGGGGGTACTGTACCGCCGAACCCGACACAGTTGATAGCGAGTCCCCGGATGGGCGAATTGTTGGAATGCTTGAAAAAAGATTTTTCTGTTATTATTCTTGATACACCGCCGTTGGGGATACTGGCGGATGGATTCTCCTTGAGCGGGTACGCGGATGCCTGTGTTTACGTGGTTCGGGCAAATGTGCTTGACAAGAAGGGATTGCGGGTGATTACCGATCTGGAGAAAGGGAAACGTATGGAGAATTTAGGAATCGTGGTGAACGGTATAAAGATGAGTCGTTCCGGTGGTTACGGGTACGGTTATGGCTATGGTTATGGCTACGGTTATGGTTATGGTTATGGCTACGGGCAGGATGCCGGTGAGAAAAAGGGGAAAAAACGTAAATCGACAAAGTGATGAGTTGGTTTCGAAGGGAGAATAAACAATACTTCTTTTACGAGCATGACGTGCATTCTCATATCTTGCCGGGATTGGATGACGGGGTGAGGAAGATGGAGGATTCGGTGGTGATCGTGAAGAAAATGTTGGCACTGGGGGTGAAGAGGTTTTCTTTTACCCCTCATATATCTTTCCCGTCGCCTTTGAACACGCGAGGTGGGATTTTAGAGAAGTTGGAGGCATTGAGAACGTGTTTGGCAAAGGAGGGGATTGATATAGACGCTGACGCGGGAGCGGAGTACAAAGTCGGGGAGTACATGATAGATTTGATCAAGCAGGGGGATATTGCCTCGTTTGACGGGGGAAAAGTGCTGGTGGAGCATAGTTTCGTGGCGGCATCGCCTTCTTTCGAGGAGGTGGTTTTTCGATTGCAGGACAAGGGCTACACGCCGGTATTGGCACACCCGGAACGTTACCCGTTTTACGCGGGGCATTTGGAAGAACGTGCTGAGGATTTGAAGCACAGGGGATGTCGGATGCAGGTGAATCTGTTATCGTTTGTCGGATTTTACGGAAAGGAGGCTCAACACGGGGCGAAGGCTCTGGCAGCGGCAGGTTTGATCGATCATGTTTCGGGAGATATTCATTCGATCAAGCAAGTGGAGCTTTTGGAGAAGTTTTTGAGATCGGGAGAGGCGAAAAACCTGACTAATTTACGATTTTAAATTTTAGATTGAAGGAATTTCTTGTTCGTTCCATGATTTACGATTGATGAAAGGATTTATGGGTAAAGGGATTGCCGGTTAGACGATGCGGTGATTGAAGATATGCCTCGGGAGAAGAGTTCCCGGGGCTTTTTTTATAAATTAAAAAATGTGATTATGGAACATTTATTGAAAGGGAGGTTGTTCTCTTGGTTAAAAGAAGGTGCTCAAGAGATGTCGGGTGAACAAATAGAGGTGATTGTTCAGGAGTTCGTGAACGATTTGGTGAAATGGAGTGAGGAGGTGCGGGATTATAGTGAGGTGGCTCGCGGTTTGGAAGGTATCCGTATCCGGTTGCAGGTTTGGGACGAGGTGTATCAAATTTGTGACGGGACTGGAAAAAAAGATCACGGTGAGTTTGTGTCTTCATGCCGTATTGATGCGGGTGGAGCACGAGATCCGGTTGGTACGGGAGCGATTGGAAAAACCGGAATGGTTTGCCGGGCATCTGGATGACGGACCGCTGGCAATTTGGAAGTCGGAAAATCCGAAAATGGAAATGGCGGAATTGGCATTGGGGATTTGTCTAGCGAAGGTGTTGTGGTCGCCGAGGGGAAAGTTGATGGGTTATGACGAGATTATCAAGCTGGTGGAGCGGGTTTTCGGGATGAAACTTCCGAATTACCGGGATCTGAAGCGGGATATTTTTGGAAGACTGAAGGATGTAGCGGTGTTTTCGAAACAGTTGGTGTTTTTGATAGAGCAGGCCAAAGATGAGAAGGATGCCCGGAGGCATTAAATGATGTGGGGTAGAGTTAGTTTGTGGATTTTTCAAAAAAAAATCGCTATTGATAATCAATGCATTGAAAATAAAATCACTACACGCGGGGCACGCGTGTAGTGATGGAGTTTGGCAGGGGATGTACTTTTGCATTCAGAAAAACGAGAGAGATGTAAACGTTGGTATTTATTAAAACGAGAGCTTATGGCAGAAGTAAAAAATTGTTTGGGAATCAGAGGACGAGTGGGTGATTTTGTTCTCTACCGGTTAGGGGGTAAAACGTTTCTGAGAAAACGGGCAAAGCAGAATGACTCCAATACGGAGGAACAACGGGCGGTGCGGGCAAGGTTTCGGACGGCAGTCCGGTTTTACCAGAAATTGAAGGAAACGCCTTTGGATGAGGTGCTGGATATTGCAGCCCAAGGGATCTGTGTTAGCGGTTATGCTTTTTTCATGAAGGAGAATTTGAAGGCGTTTGGTCCGGACGGGAGGATCAAGGATTATTCACAATTGCAGTTTGCTGCCGGGAAACGACAGAAGGTGTTTAACTTGGAAGGATGGGTGGATAAGGAAGGACAGGTGACGTTGAAATGGGTGAATAGTTTGATCGGGACGTTGACGGAAGGGAAAGATCGGTTGGGGGTAATGGTGTTGCGCGAGGATAGGGCATTTTCCCCGGAGGTAATTGATGAATTGACGGTTTGTCGAAAGGAACGGGAAGCTCATTTTAGGGTGTTCCGCAAGAAAGGGAAAAAAGTACACGTGTATTGTTATTTTATTTCCCCTAACGGAAAAGTGTTGTCGCCGAGCCAGTATATCTGTTTGCAAGAGGAAGAATGAAACCGGTAGTGAATATGGTGAACGCGATCGGAGAGTTAGTCGGTCGGTTGACACTCCCGGCGAGGGAGAAAAAGGAATTGGAAGCAGAGATCATGAAGTTGATGTACGAATATGAACGTGAGATCGCGGAGGTCCAAGCAAACGTGATTCAAGCGGAAGCGACGGGGAATTGGTTGCAGAGGTCGTGGAGGCCGTTGGTGATGCTGACATTCGCGGTGATCATTCTGGTGGGGACTTTCACGAGTTTGCCAATCTTGGCGGATTCTTCCCGGTTTTGGGATTTGTTGGAAATCGGATTGGGTGGGTACGTGATCGGGCGGAGCGGGGAGAAAATGTTGGGGGCTATCGCACGAAAGCGGCGCTGATTTTAAATTTTAGATTTACGATTTATGAGTTACGAGTATTAATTTAAAGATTTTTGTTATGACATTTTCAATTTTCAATTCTCAATTTTCAATTGTGAACGATCGGTTGGTAGGTCACGGGGTGATTTATCTGGATTGCGTGAAGAATACACGAGCTATTGTCGGGCCGGACATGATTATTTTACATTACACGGCAGGGAGTAATTGTATGTCATCGGCTCATTATCTGACTCGACCGGATGTGGCGGCTTCGGCTCATCTGGTAATCGGGAGAGCGGGGGAAGTGGTTCAGTTGGTGCCGTTTAATATCGAGGCTTGGCATGCCGGGAGAAGTTGGTATGCCGGACGAGAGGAGTTGAATCATTATTCTATCGGGATCGAGTTGGATAACTTGGGACAATTACGGATGGAAGGGGGAAAGTTTGTGGCGGAATGTGGACGGGAGGTGCCTTTCAAGGAGGTATACACGGATGATTCCGGGAGAGAACTTACTTACTGGCACAAGTACACGAGGGTACAGATGGACGTGTTGCGGGAGGTGTGCCGGTTGTTGAAGAAGCGTTACCCGATAAAGTACGTGGTAGGGCATTCGGATGTAACGGCGAGGAAGGTGGATCCGGGACCGGCGTTACAATTTTAGATTTATGATTTACGAATTATGATTTAGTGATTTACGAATTACGATAGAGTGATTTTTAATTTTTGATTGGGGTGGTGCGCACGCTTCAATCGGGAGAGTGAGTTTTTTATTTATTAATTATTTAAATTTTGTTGTTATGGCAATATTTGATTCAAATTTGTTGGGAAAGGTAACGAAGTCCGTCGGGAACGTGACGATGTGTTACACGAATAAGAAGAATGTCGCGAAAGCGAAAGTATTCAAGAGGAAAGATAATCCGACGCCGGAGATTCTGGATCAGCGGGCACGGATGAAAGTGTTGATACAGTTGGCCCGTCGTTTGTTAGCGGTTATCCGGAAAGGATTCAAGGGAGTGGGAGGAGGAACGACTTCGAACGCTTTCGTGAAAGCGAACATGGGAGCCGTGAGCGTGACTGAAGGACACGTTGCCACGATGGAGTTCGAGCGGATGAAGGTGGCAGAAGGATGGCTTGAGGTACCGGAGATTTCGGTGACGTATAGTGCGGATACAAGTAAATATCAATTCGAGCAAGAGGCAAACGAGGACGAGTACGCTAACTCGTTAGTGGATGATAGGGTATATGCGGTATTGTTCGAGACTGCATTGAAACGCCTGAAGATTGTCACGTTGAGGAATAGAGGCGAGAGTGGCAGTACCAGTTTCGCGCTTCCGAAAGGTTGGGATAACTCGAAGGTTGTGGCCTATTGTTTTGCCACGTCAAAGAATGGTAGTCAAGTATCGGATAGTGAATATTTGATTATCGAGTGATCCGTGATGAGTATTTATTTTTTTACCGGAATATTCTTCACGTTGAGTTTGAATGCCTTTTTCTCACAGTTGGCGAATGATTTAGTGGCGGGGATATTGAGTATCGTGGGAGGAGTGATCAGTTCAGTCGTGGTGGCTTGGTGCAAATATCGGTGGAGTAAGCATCGACGAGAGAAATAGCGAAAAGTTAAACAAGTGAAGAGTCGCATCTAAATGGTGCGGCTTTTCGTTTTATAAGTTTTTCTCGTGTACTTTTGGCAGGCTGTTGGAATACGAGCAGGGCGAATGCGTCAAAACGCTTTTCGCCCTTTTAGTTAAAAGTTTATAAAGTCTATAAAGTTCATAAGGTTTATGGACCCTAGCGGGCGCTTTGTCCACGGCAGCATGGCTGCCGGTAAACCTTGTCCGAAGGACGCCCGTTACTTTATGAACTTTATAAACTTTATGAGCTGAAAGCTCAACTTTATGAACCGGGCGAAAAGCCTTTTGATGCGTTCGCCCTGGGAATATGAGAAAATATTTGTTTTTGTGAAGGTTTTTTAATATCTTGACGCCGTTTTTCTGGAACACTGGCACGTTTATTGAATTCTGATTATCTGGATGAAAGAAGAATAAATTAATATATATAATACGTTTTTTACTATGGAGAATAAATTAGATATTTTGACCAAGAAGCTTTATGATGAGGGGGTTGATAAGGCTCGCCGGGAGGCGGAGAATATCATCAACCAAGCGAAGCAAGAGGCCGAAAAGATTGTTGCCGAGGCAAAGGCAAAGGCGGAGCAGATGAATGCCGATGCCGAAACCGATGTAGCAAACTTGAAGAAGAAGGCGGAGTCTGAAATGACGTTGAGTGCCCGTCAAGCGATCACTGCATTGAAACAGGCAATTACTAATCTTGTTGCCGGAGAAGTAGCGGGAGAGGTTGCCAAGGTCGGATTCGAGGAAAAGGCTTTCATTCAAGAGTTGGTTATGACAATCGTGAAGAAGTGGGATGTTGCCGGGGGAAATTTGGATATGGAAGTACTTCTTTCTGCTGACGAGAAAGATAAATTCGAGTCATTTGTAACGGCAAAATATAAGGATTTGCTGGATAAAGGGCTCACGGTGAACGTGGGTAACTTGGACGAAGGATTCGTGATCCAACCAAAAGACGGAGGGTTCCAGATAGCGTTCTCGGAGAAATTGTTCGAGGCTTTCTTTAACCAATATATCAAAGGCTTTACGAAGAAGCTCCTTTTTGAAGAAAATAAATAGATATTGGATTTTTAGTATCTAAAATTTGAAAAGGATGATATTAAAGAATAATTACTACTGTTTAATCGCGGGTTTACCGGAGGTTTTTCTGGACGATCGGAAATTGTCGTTGTCCGTGAATGGGTTCCGGGAGTTGGCGCAAGGGGCTTTGAAGAAGGAGGACGTGAAGTTGATGAATCTTTTCTTCCTTCCTGCCGATAACAAGCAAGTCCTTCGTTTGCTGAATAAGATGGAACCCGATACCGCCCTTGAAACAGTATACCCGTTGCAACAGTTGGAAGACGAAATAGCCGAACCCAAAAATTCTTTACCTGCTTACCTGAATCAATTTATTGCCGATTTCAAAGGGGAACATCTTAAATACGAGACTTCGCCCGAGAATGTGTTGAGTTGGATGTATTACGATTATATGATGAATTGTGGAAACAAGTTTGTCAGAAAGTACGCGGAATTCTCGATGAATATTAAGAATTTGGTAGTCGCTTTTACTTGTCGGAAATACGGTAAGGAAGTTGCCCCGGAGATTATTGGTAATAATGCGATTTCCAAGGCGCTGAGGACTTCGAACTCGAAAGATTTCGGTTTGGGTATGGAATATCCTTACGCGGAGAAGGTGATGTCGCTGATGAATAACCCTAATCTCGTGGAACGGGAACGGGGATTGGATTTGCTTCATTGGGATTACATCGAGGAAGCCGTGGTGTACGAGTATTTTTCCATGGAAAAGGTTTTGAGTTTTATGCTTGAGCTGATGATCGTCGAGAGGTGGAGCAAGATGAGCTCCGAGTCGGGACGAAAGGTATTCATGGAGGTAGTCGATAAGTTTAGACGGAGTTTTGAGTTCGCGGAAGAATTTAAGTGATTTAAAATTTAAAATTGAGAGATGAATAAAACACAAGGAAAAGTTCATAGTATTATTTCCAATCTTGTACTTGTGCGCACCGAGGGACCGGTATCCCAGAACGAGATCTGTTTTATCCGGCTCGGGGACGAGCGGTTAATGGCGGAGGTCATCAAGGTGGTTGGGGATATTGCTTATGTGCAGGTTTTTGAAAGTACCCGGGGATTGAAGCCCGGTTCTTTAGTGGAGTTCGAGGATCACATGTTGGAGGTAACATTGGGACCGGGCTTGCTATCCAAGAATTTTGACGGTCTTCAGAACGATTTGGACAAGATGACCGGGGTATTCTTGAAACGTGGTGAGTACACGAACCCGTTGGAGGCAGATAAGAAATGGAGTTTTACTCCACTGGCAAAAGTCGGTGATAAGGTGAAGGCTGCCGACTGGTTGGGTAACGTGAAAGAAAACTGGTTGGATCACAAGATAATGGTGCCTTTCAAACTGAAGGGCGAATTTACCGTGGCATCTATCGTGGGTGCCGGGGAGTACACGATCATGGACACGATAGCTGTGTTGAAAGACGAGGCTGGCAAAGAGGTGCCCGTGAGTATGATACAAAAATGGCCGGTGAAGGTGGCTATCCGTAATTACGTGGACAAGCCGCGTCCGTCACGTCAGATGGAGACGGGAGTACGTGTTATCGACACGATGAACCCGATTCTGGAGGGTGGTACCGGATTTATTCCCGGTCCGTTCGGTACGGGAAAGACCGTGTTACAGCATGCTCTTTCGCGTTTTGCCGATGCCGATATTATTATCATGGCTGCCTGTGGCGAGCGTGCGAACGAGGTGGTGGAAATCTTCACGGAGTTCCCCGAACTGGAAGACCCCCGTTCCGGTCGTAAGTTGTACGAGAGAACGACAATTATCGCTAATACCTCGAATATGCCCGTTGCTGCCCGTGAGGCTTCTGTTTACACGGCAATGACGATCGGGGAGTATTACCGTTCCATGGGTATGAAGGTGTTGTTGCTTGCCGACTCTACTTCCCGTTGGGCTCAGGCTTTGCGTGAGATGTCCAACCGTATGGAGGAGTTGCCGGGACAGGATGCTTTCCCGATGGACTTGTCTGCAATTATTTCTAACTTCTACGCTCGTGCCGGGATGGTGTACTTGAATAACGGTAAGACGGGTTCCGTGACCTTTATCGGTACGGTGTCGCCTGCCGGGGGTAACTTGAAAGAGCCGGTGACGGAGTCCACGAAGAAGGTGGCTCGTTGTTTCTATGCTCTGTCGCAGGCTCGTGCCGATGCTAAACGTTACCCGGCTATCGATACGTTGGAATCTTATTCCAAGTATCTGGAGTATCCGGAATTCGTGGAGTTTGCCAAGAAGAATATTTCCGACACGTGGATCGACGGAGTGAATGAGGCCCGTAATATTTTGGTACGGGGACGGGAGACAGCCGAACAGATCGACATTTTGGGTGATGACGGTGTGCCATTGGAATATCACGTGGTATACTGGAAATCCGAGTTGATTGACTTCGTGATCTTGCAGCAGGATGCTTTTGACAACATTGACGGCTCTACTTCAATGGAACGTCAGAAGTATATGTTGGAAATGGTGTTGGGCGTGGTTCGCTCCGAGTTTAATTTTGACACGTTCGAGGAGGTTAATCCTTACTTTAAACGGATCATTAATGGACTCAAGCAGATGAACTATTCCGAATTCCAATCCGATGCCTTCAAGAAGTATGAGGCTGAGGTGAAGGGGATTATTGACGAGAGAAAAAAGAAATGAGATAATTGTAAATTTTAAATTTTAAATTGTAAATTGAAAGAAGAGCAATCTAAAATTTAAAATCTAAAATCTAAAATTGTATGACGACTGCTTTTCAAAAAGTTTATACAAAGATTACCCAGATCACGAAGGCAACGTGTACGTTGAATGCTCAAGGCGTCGGAAATGACGAATTGGCTATTGTAGACGGGCGGTTGGCACAGGTCGTGAAGATTTGGGGTAATGATATAACCCTTCAGGTGTTCTCCGGAACGGAGGGTATCCCGACGAATGCAGAAGTGACATTCTTGGGGAAGGCTCCGACTTTAAGGGTTGGAGATGATTTGTGCGGACGTTTCTTCAATGCTTTCGGCGACCCGATTGACGGGGGACCAGCAGTTGACGGGGAGGAACGAGAGATTGGAGGTCCTTCCGTGAACCCGGTTCGACGTAAACAACCGTCGGAATTGATTGCAACGGGTATCGCGGGTATCGATTTGAACAACACGTTGGTGTCCGGACAGAAAATTCCGTTCTTTGCCGATCCGGATCAACCGTATAACCAAGTAATGGCGAACGTGGCATTGAGAGCCCAGACGGACCGTATTATCTTGGGAGGTATGGGATTGACGAATGACGACTATCTGTATTTCAAGAATCTGTTCGATAATGCCGGAGTGCTTGACCGTATTGTCAGTTTCGTGAATACGACGGAGGCTCCCCCGGTGGAGCGTTTGTTGGTTCCGGATATGGCATTGACGGCTGCCGAGTATTTCGCCGTGGAGAAGAACGAGAAGGTATTGGTATTGTTGACGGATATGACGTTGTACGCCGATGCTTTGAGTATCGTGTCTAACCGTATGGATCAAATCCCGTCGAAGGATTCCATGCCGGGTTCTCTGTACTCGGACTTGGCGAAGATTTACGAGAAGGCGGTGCAGTTCCCTGCCGGAGGTTCTATCACGATTATTGCCGTGACCACGTTGTCCGGTGGTGATATTACACACGCTATTCCGGATAACACGGGGTACATTACCGAGGGACAGTTATTCTTGCGTAAGGATTCGGAGATCGGTAAGGTTATCGTTGACCCGTTCCGAAGTTTGTCTCGTTTGAAACAGCTCGTGATCGGTAAGAAAACCCGTAAGGATCACCCGCAAGTGATGAATGCCGCCATCCGTCTGTATGCCGATGCAGCCAATGCCCGCACGAAGATGGAGAACGGTTTTGACCTGACGGACTACGACCGCCGTACCCTTGATTTCGCGAAAGAGTATTCGAACAACCTACTTGCCATTGACGTAAACATCAGTGTCGAGCAGATGCTGGATACAGCGTGGGAGCTGTTCCGGAAATACTTTAACAAGGCGGAATTGGGAATTAAGGCGGAGATTATCGAACAATTCGGAAAATTTTCAGAATGAAAATTTTCTTGATTTTAAATTTTAGATTTTAGATTTTAAATTGAGTGATGAATAGCGCTGAGTTTCAAAATAAGACGAAGAAGTTAGGTTTAGGGGTAATTCGTTTCGTGGAAGTACTTCCACAGAATAATGCTTCACGAGTGATTATAAATCAGATTCTTCGTTGCGCTTTGTCGGTTGGTGCTAATTATCGGGCAGTATGTCGAGCGAAATCGGATAAGGATTTTATCCATAAAATGAAAATTGTTGAAGAGGAATGTGATGAAACAATTTATTGGTTGGAAATTATTGAGGAATCTGGCTTGGCTAAAGTGGAACCGATCGCTCCTTTGAGAAAAGAAGCAAAGGAAATCTTGGCTATGATAGTAGCTTCGATTAATACTGTAAGTAAAAATTTAAAATCTAAGCAGTCTGAAATTTAAAATCTAAAATTTAAAATCTAAAATTAAAAAACTGGTAAGGTGATAAAGTTTCAATATAATAAAACTTCGCTTCAGGGGCTGGATAAGCAGTTGAAGATGAGAGTACGGGCATTGCCTACCATCAAAAACAAGGAGTCGGCTTTGCGGTCGGAGGTGAAGAAAGCGAAACAGGTGGCGGATGAGTTTAGTGTGAAGTTGGAGGAGACGCTGAATTCGCTCAACGATATGCTGCAACTTTATGACGAGTACAAGGAAGATATTCTCGTCGTGAAGGATGTAAGGATGTCGGTGAAGAAGATTGCCGGGGTGAAGACGCCCGTTCTGGACGGGGTGGACTACGAGGTGAAGGATTTCAGCTTGTTCAACCAACCGGGATGGCTCCTTGACGGAGTTGAATACATCAAGAAAGTGGTGAGTATCGCTTTGGAGAGAGAGTTTTTCGCGAGAAAAATGGAGTTGCTCGATAAGGCGAGAAAGAAGACCACCCAAAAGGTGAACTTGTACGAGAAGGTGCAGATACCGGGTTATCAGGAAGCTATTCGTAAGATTAAGCGTTTTCTTGAGGACGAGGAAAATCTGTCCAAGTCGTCGCAGAAGATCGTGAAAACCCGTAAATTGATGGAGGAATAGTCTATGATAGTACCTATGATGAAATTATCCCTGTTGATATTTTACAAGGAATATCAGACGTTTCTCGGGGAGCTCCGGGAAAAGGGAATGGTTCATATTCACGAGAATACGGAACGATCGGCAGAAGATACGGATCTTCAGGCTAAGTTGATGTTGATTAAACGTGCCGGAGAGATGATCACGCATATGCAGAGTCGGAACGATGTGGAGCAGATCGAGAAGGTAAAGGCTGACGACGAGCATTTGCTGGAATATCTGGAAGGTTTGTATAACAGACAGGAACAAATCGACCAGCAATTGGTCGGGTTGGAGAAAGACTATGCCGCTTATCGTCCGTGGGGACAGTTCTCCCGGGAGAAGATTCAGAAGTTGGAAGCCGCTGGGTGGGAATTTCATTTCTTTTCCGTGGCGGAACAGAAGTTTCAACCGGAATGGGAAGCGACGTATGATGCTGTTGTCATTAGCGAGATGATGGGGCAAAAGTATTTTGTCACGGTTACTCCCGCCGGAATGAAGGTGGAATTGGAAGCGGATCCCTATATATTCCCTCGAGCAACCCAAGATGAGTTAAAAAAACAGATCAAAGGGCTACGGGAGGAATCGGTAAAGATCGGCGAAGAGTTGGATGCGATTTCCCAAGACGCGATTGCACGCTTGAAGAAGTATCGTTTACAGATCACGGAGATGGCGGATAAATTGAAAGTGGAGGATGCCGTGCAGACGTTCGTGGACGAAAAGGTGATTGCATTGGAAGGATGGATTCCCGTCGAGAAGGAAGCAGAGATGAGAAGTTTCCTCGAAACGAAGGATGTGTATTTCGAGTTTACCAGACCTACACCCGAGGATGATGTTCCCGTGCAGTTGAAGAATAGCGCCTATTCAAGATTATTTGAGCCGGTAACGAAGATGTTTGCTTTGCCGCAATACAAGGAATTGGATTTGACCCCCTTCCTTGCTCCGTTTTTTATGCTGTTCTTCGGAATGTGTATGGGAGATGGCGGATACGGGTTGATTATCTGGTTGGTGTGCTTTATCATCGGGAGAAAGGCTTCTCCCGCGATAAAAGGATACCTCGTGTTGGGGCAGTATCTGGGACTCATGACGGTTGTTGTCGGATTATTAACGGGTTCGTTCTTCGGTATCGCTCTGGATAGCGTGGAATGGCCTTGGCTTGCCGGCGTGAAATCGTTGTTCCTGACAGAAGCGAACTATGGTAAATATTTGGGAGGTTATAATCCGATGATGATTATCGCTGTTGTTGTGGGTATTATTCAGATTCTTTACGGAATGTGTTTGAATGCCGCTCGGTTGACGAAACAATTCGGGTTTAAATACGCGGTTTCCACGTTAGGTTGGGTCGGTGCAATTATCTTGTTGGGAGTGTTGATCGGGTTGCCGATGTTGAAGGTGGTGATTCCGGAGGTTTTGAAGTACGTGTTGTACGTGCTTTTGGGACTCTGTGCGCTCACGATCTACTTCTACAACTCTCCGGGAAAGGGAGTTTTCACGAATTTCGGCTCCGGGTTGTGGGGAACGTACAATATGGCTACCGGATTGCTGGGGGACACGCTTTCCTATATCCGTCTTTTCGCTATCGGGTTGACAGGTAGTATTTTGGGAGGTGTGTTCAACACGTTGGCATTCCAGCTCACGGACGGTCTTCCTGTCGTTGTAAAATTTATTGCGGTATTTCTGATCTTGATTATTGGTCACTCGATTAACTTCGGTTTGTGTATGATCAGTTCGTTCGTGCACCCGATGCGTTTGACTTTCGTGGAGTTCTACAAGAATGCCGGATTTGAAGGTGGCGGTAAGCAATACGAGCCGTTCAGAAAAAAAGTAAATGATTAAAAACAAAGATTATAAAAATAACAAATTAAATAGATTAGAATTATGGAACCAATTTTATTAGCTTATCTAGGTGTTGCATTGATGGTGGCATTATCAGGAATCGGTAGTGCTTATGGAGTTACTATTTGCGGTAATGCTGCAGTAGGTGCTTTGAAGAAAAATCCGACCGCATCCGGTCAGTATATCGGTTTGTCTGCGCTGCCTTCTTCTCAGGGTTTGTATGGTTTTGTGGGATATTTCTTATTAAGTAGTTTCTTGACAAACGTGGATATGGGTTGGGGCCCTGCTTCTGCTATCTTCGGAGCTGGATTAGGTCTTGGTTTGGTTGCTTTCTTCTCTGCAATCCGTCAAGCTCAGGTATGTGCTAATGGTATTGTGGCAATCGGTAGCGGTTATAACGTGTTCGGTACCACGATGGTACTGGCCGTGTTCCCGGAGTTGTACGCCATCTTGGGATTGCTGGTATTGATCTTGATTACCGGATTGATTCCTGCATAAGTTACTTTCAACATTTCAATTATAAAACGTGACGACGCCCGGCAAATTTTTGCCGGGCGTTGTTATTTTTATTCGGAAACCATGAATTTTGAATACCGTATGTAAACCATTTTTCTTTGCCAGCGTATCTTTTTAAAAAAGGTAATGAAAAATGATGATATTAAGACACTATATTACAATTCTCTTTTTGATGGGGTGGGGGTGGAATAGTTTTGCCGTGAAGATCGAAAAGAAATTACTATATGATAAACATACGTTGCAGGATACCTATAAATACGGGAAGCAGGAGAGGCGTTTTCAATGGGATAAAATTTCGATGTTTTTGGATTCGCTGGAGGCTTTTCAGGAAAGGAATGATGGGTACGGGATGCTGCGGAATTATAAGAATGTAAACGGAGAACCGCCTCTCACGAGAAAATACGTGACCAATAGATACAAGCAGATTCAGGATTCCTTCGGAGTGAATCGTTATCAGGGAATTCCCCTCTACCGGCTGGATGATGTCCGTGTGCCGGAACGCTACGGACGGGACGGGGCTTATGTTTCCGTGATCAGCGATAGTGCCGATTACTTTCAGGTTATTCCGGTAACATTTGGAGGAATATGGCATGTTCCTAAAAAATACATGAAACTGATAGGGCCTCTTTCGATTAAAAAAGTTATATTTGTTGACCGAACGAATCAGAATATTGCAACTTTGGAACAAGAAGGAGCGACTTGGTTGGTGAGAAGTATGAACCCGATAACGACGGGAGCTAACCGACCGCCTTACCAGCAACCGACACCGCCGGGAATTTATTTTATACAGCGGAAATTGTTGGAGATGCTTTTCTTGAAGGATGGGTCAGACGAGGAAGGAGGTTTCGCACCTTATGCCAGTCGTTTTACCGGGGGGGCTTATTTACACGGGGTTCCGGTCAATTATCCCGATAACAAGTTGATTGAATATAGCTGGACGCTCGGAACGACACCCCGGTCTCATATGTGCGTGAGGAATGCGACATCACATGCCAAGTTCATGTACGATTGGGCGGAGGTGGAAAAGACGTTGGTAATTGTGTTTGATTGATGAAAAAATGACTTTATGCGTGCGTTATCGCTTATCTTGATTATCGGGGGAATTTGTTGGGGATCGCTATTAGGGATAGCGGCAGAGAGGCCGTCTATGCCCAATAGTCGGATGCTTTATCACGAAATGGCGTTAGAGGGAACGATTGATTACACGGTGTTCGAGCGGGCTATCGCGGGGTATAACCGGATGGGCAGTTTCGACAAAAATATACTTACGGTAATTGATTTTACGAAACCTTCCACGGAAAAACGCTTGTTCGTGATTGATTTGAAGTTGAAGAAAGTTCTGTTTATTTCTTACGTGGCTCATGGTCGGAATAGTGGGGAAAAGTATGCCACCTCGTTTTCCAATCAGGAAGGTTCTTTCAAGAGTTCGTTGGGTTTTTACCAAACGGAGAACACGTATTACGGGAAGAACGGTTATTCTTTGGTGTTGAACGGTCTGGAGCGGGGAATTAATGACAAGGCGAAAGAACGGGCAATCGTGGTACATGGGGCGGCTTATGCTGATCCGTCAACCATCCGGTCATGCGGTCGTTTGGGGCGCAGCCTGGGATGTCCGGCTTTGCCGTTAGCCGTGAGTAAAAAAATTATAGATACGATTAAAGGCGGGACTCTTCTGTATATTCATGGAGATGACAAAACTTACGCGAGTCGGAGTACGTTCATCAGGCAAGATGAGATGCAGGAGAACCGGGAGGATATTTAATAACATTATTTTTTAGAGTAGATTATGATGACTTACATTATACTTATTGCCACGGTTGTCGTGTCAATTGCTTGTTTTAATAATTATTCCCTGTTCAATAAATTGTCGTGTAATCCCTACCGAATGGTACATTCCAGAGAGTGGTACCGGATTATTTCTCACGGTTTTGTTCATGCTGATTGGACGCACTTGATCGTGAATATGTTTACCTTTCTCTCTTTCGGGTTATACGTGGAGAACCAGTTTGTTGCATGGGGATTCGGTAGTTCTAGTTTCTTGATCCTGTATTTCGGGGGAATGGTGGCAGCCTCGGTATATGATGTGTGGAAATACCGGAACAATCAATACTATTCTTCCATCGGGGCATCCGGTGCGGTTTCATCTGTTTTGTTCACGGCGATATTTCTGCATCCTTGGGATAAGATCTACTTCTTTGCGATCGTTCCGATTCCCGGTATCGTGTTTGGTTTTATCTACTTGCTTTATTGCCAATACATGGCAAAACGAGATGGTGATAACATCAATCATAACGCCCACTTCTATGGAGCGGTGTTCGGCTTGATTTTTCCCGTGTTATTGGAACCGAGATTATTGCAGATGTTTATTCAGCAGCTTTTGAGGCATTGATTCGTTGTGTACGGGAGCAAGAACTTTACATTATCTTTTGTTCCGGAAATTAAATCTCCTATATTTGTATAGTTCAAGTGTGGAAAAGTTATGCGTCCGATAGATCAAGAAATTTGCTCGTTATTAAAAGTGCGGAAGATTGGCGGAATGGAACTTCTGTTTCGTGAATACTATAAGCCGTTGGTGGTTTGGGCCACGACTTTTTTACATGATACTCAGCGAGCCGAAGATATTGTGCAGGACTTTTTCGTGAAACTTTGGGAAAAACCTTATTCCGCGTTACTTCCGGAAACGTTGAAATCTTACCTGTTTACCTCTATTCGTAATCTGGCATTAAACCAGTTAGATAAAATCGATCCTTTGCGCCGGGCTTGTGATGTGGCTTACTGCGATAGCCCTTGGAATGAGTATGATAACTTTGAGGACGAAGTTTTTCGGAGTGTCGAGGAGGAACTGGAAAAATTGACTCCCCGGGCGCAGGACGTGATCCGTAAAATATATTTGGAAGGAATGAAATATAAGGATGTGGCAGATGAGTTGGGAATATCTGTTGCCACGGTAAATAGTATTCTGGTAAGAGCATTAAAAAAACTACGTCAACGGTCTGATAATAACGATAAATTGGCAATCTATTTGTTTTTTCTTGAAAAAAGTTTGATTTTAGAGCAATGATTTTTGTTGTTGAACTGTATTATAGTTATAAAATGGATTATAACTATGATAGAGCAAAACGAAATAGATGAAAAATTACTGGCGTATCTTCTTGATGAGCTGGATGATGTCGAGCGGGAGGAAGTCAAGGCATGGCTCGAAGAGTGTGAATGTAACAAGGAATATTTTCGGGAATTTCAAAGGGTACATCTGGAATTTCAATGGGGCGTATATGCCCGGGAGGTAAAATCGGATTTCAATGTCTTGCGGAAAAAATTGAGAAAGCACTCTTCTCTCCAAGTTTGGTATGGCGTGGCCGCTGCCGTGGTGATATTACTGAGTGTGGGTGGAATGCTATTATGGAATTCGGGAGAGATAGAGGAAAAACCGGTACAGGTGGCAAAAAAGGTAACCATTCAACCGGGAAAATCACAGGCCATATTAGTGTTGTCTTCGGGAGAGGAAGTGGCGATGGGTAATGTTTCCCGGCAATTGGAAGAAAAGGACGGAACTTCTGTTGTGGTGAGTGAAACAGGTCGAATCTCCTACCAGTCAGCCGAGGGTAAAGGAGGAATAACCAAGGATACTGCCAGAGTAATGAATCGTTTGGTTATCCCGAGAGGAGGAGAATTTAATCTAACTTTGTCCGACGGAACCCATGTGTGGCTGAATGCCGAGACCGAGTTGCGTTATCCGGTACAATTTAATGGAAAAGAGCGGGTCGTTTATTTGAAAGGAGAGGCTTATTTTGAGGTTTCCAAGAATAAGGAAAAGCCTTTCTTAGTACAGGTTGATGATATGTCAGTCAAAGTGTACGGAACGGAATTCAACGTGAATACCTACAACAACATCGAGACGGTTCTCGTGACGGGAAGTGTGAGTATGAATCAAGGTGGAAAAGAGGTGTTGTTGAAACCTAACCAGAAAGGCGTGTTTGATCAAGTGTCGGGTAAAATCACGGTGGCGGATGTGGATGTATTGGCGTACGTGTCGTGGAAAAACGGGGATTTCATTTTCCGGAATGAATCTCTGAATTCGATTATGGATAAATTGAGTCGGTGGTACGGGTTGGAAGTACTTTACCAGGATGCTAGGTTACAGAATGTACGATTGTCCGGAAACTTGAAACGTTACAAGGACGTACGGGAATTGTTTGTTTCTTTTGAAAAAATATCAGATGCACGTTTTAAAGTACAAGGAAATAAAGTAATAGTAAGTAGTAAATAAAAAAAGTGAAGATGTTTTAGCTATAAAAATTATGGAACAAAATGCTATAATATACAATACAAGAGTTCAAGAATTTGGTATAATATATAGAAAAATACAAGGATTTAAAATACCAATAGAGTCAGTTGTAGAAAAAAATAAAATAGTAATCTTTTTTGCAATAAGTATATTAATTTGA
>OGKG01001242.1_pt1 | contig 31139 bp, 19 predicted proteins | sample 1572201 | NCBI WGS metagenome assembly OGKG01 (sample SAMEA2582146, study PRJEB24529) | metagenome | biome: Human gut stool | place: China | collected 2011 | reverse complement strand
GAAAAATTGTAAAGACAGGTGATGCTCATGACGCAGGCAGCAGTAAATAATGCAATAGTTTTACACCGGTTGTCTGTGAGCAGAGAGGATGTAAGAAGGGCTGATGAGTTATACAGCAAAACTTCAGAACTTCAGAAAATTCTCACGAATCCTGAAATACCTCTTGCAAAGAAATACGACATCATTGATAAAGTATTTGCACTTGATGATACCAAGGAGCTTATGAAGAATTTCATTAAAGAAATGTGTAAGCTTGGTTATTGTGATGAGATGAGAGACATATTTGATTCATATTATAGAATTGATGATGAGGCAAACCACATTTTAAAAGCAGAGCTTATAAGTGCAGACAGCAGTGATGAAGATGATAATGCAAAGCAGGCACAGGATTTCTTAAAGAGCAGATATCCGGATTATACAATTGAACTGACAAAGACAGTGGATGCGGATCTCTTAGGCGGATATGTTATAAGAGCACATCACAAGGAATACGACAGAAGTTTTGAAGGACGTTTTTGTCAGCTTGAAAGAAAATTAACTGGGAGGTGACCCCTGTGGGCGCAATTAGTGCAACAGATATTATCTCCATTATCCAGAGTGAGATTGAGAATTTCAATTGGGATGAAGCAAGCCGTGAGACCGGTAATGTAATATGGGTCGGTGATGGAATTGCTACTGTATACGGTATTGACCATGCAATGTATGGTGAAATCGTAGTATTTGATAATGGAGTAAAAGGAATGGTTCAGGATATCCGTGAGAATGAGATAGGTGTTATCTTGTTCGGCAGGGATACAGGAATCAAAGAAGGAACTAAGGTTGTAAGAACCAAGAAAAAAGCCGGAATTCCGGTAGGCAGCGCATTTGTAGGAAGAGTAATCAATGCACTTGGCGAGCCTATTGATGGAAAGGGCGATATTAAAGAAGAAGATTACAGACCAATTGAGGAAGATGCTCCTGGTATCGTAGACCGTAAGTCTGTAAGCACACCAATGGAAACAGGAATACTTTCAATTGATTCAATGTTCCCAATTGGCCGTGGACAGCGAGAACTTATCATTGGTGACCGTCAGACTGGTAAGACATCAATTGCCACAGATACAATTATTAACCAGAAAGGTAAAGGTGTTATCTGTGTGTATGTTGCAATCGGACAGAAGGCATCTACAGTTGCCAAGGTTGTATCAACACTTACTAAGCATGGTGCAATGGATTATTCAATTGTTGTATCTTCAACAGCGAGTGATCCTGCATCACTTCAGTATATAGCTCCATATGCAGGTACTGCAATGGCAGAGCATTTCATGCATCAGGGAAAAGATGTTCTTATTGTATATGATGATTTGAGCAAACATGCGGTAGCGTATAGAGCACTTTCCCTTCTGCTTGAAAGATCACCTGGACGAGAGGCTTATCCTGGAGATGTATTCTATCTTCATTCAAGACTTCTTGAAAGATCAAGCCGTTTAAGTGATGCGTTAGGTGGTGGTTCAATAACAGCACTTCCTATAATAGAGACACAGGCTGGTGATGTATCAGCATACATTCCAACAAATGTTATCTCTATCACAGATGGTCAGATATTCCTTGAAACTAACCTGTTCAATTCAGGTATGAGACCAGCCGTTAATGTAGGTCTTTCGGTTTCACGAGTTGGTGGTGCAGCCCAGACTAAGGCAATGAAGAAGGCATCAGGAAGCATAAGAATTGACCTTGCACAGTACAGAGAGATGGAAGTATTTACACAGTTTGCATCAGATCTTGATGATGCAACTAAGGCACAGTTACAGCACGGAAAAGCTCTTATGGAGCTTTTAAAGCAGCCACTCTGCCATCCACTTTCAATGCATGAGCAGGTTATGACACTTGTTATGGCTAACAACGGCGTATTTGATGAGATACCTACTAAGGAAGTTAAGAAACACCAGACAGAATTACTTGAATTCATAGATCTCAAGCATCCTGAAATAGGAAAGCAGATTGAAGATAAGAAAGAGATTAATGATGAGCTGGTTAAGAATATTCTGGAAGCAGTAAAAGAATTTGCATAATGCATGTGTGCTAAAAGAAAGGTAAGCGTATAGATATGGCAAACACAAAGGAAATTCAGGATCGAATAAAAAGTATCAATGATACATTAAAGATTACTAATGCCATGTATATGATTTCTTCTTCCAAGCTTAAGAAATCTAAGAAAATGCTTTCAGACACGGAACCATACTTTTTCACTCTGCAGTCAGAAATGAGCCGAATCTTAAGACATATACCTGATATAAGCAGTATATATTTTAAGACAAATGAGGATAAAGACGCAGCGGATAAAAAGGTAGGCTACATAGTTATTACTGCTGATAAGGGACTTGCAGGTTCATATAACCATAATGTTTTAAAGATTGCGCAGGAGCAGCTTGAAAAGAATCCTAATCATTCATTATTCGTATTAGGAGAACTTGGACGACATTATTTTGAACAGCGCGGTATTGAGATTGAGAAGCAGTTCCACTATACAGTTCAGAATCCTACTCTTAACAGAGCAAGAAATATTTCAGAAGAAATAATAGAACTGTACAGAAAAGGTGAACTCGATGAGGTGTATATCATATACACAAGTATGATTAATGCTATTCAGGAGGAAACACAGATTGAACAGCTTCTTCCTCTTAAGAAGGCAGATTTCAATATCCAGATACCGGTTGATTTCAAAAGAGAGGAACTTGCATTAAAACCTTCCCCAGAAGTAGTTATGGACAGAATTGTTCCTGATTATATAGTTGGTTTCGTATACGGAGCTTTGGTAGAGTCATTCTCCTGCGAACAGAATGCCCGTATGATGGCGATGGAGGCTGCATCAAAGAGTGCAAAGGATATGCTGCACGACCTTGATATACAGTATAACAGAGCCAGACAGGCTTCAATCACACAGGAAATAACTGAGGTTATCGCTGGTGCGAAGTCGCAGAAGAAGAAACGAAAGAAATAATGCGACGGATAGGAGATAATATGAGTAATAAAGGAAAGATTATACAGGTAATGGGACCTGTTGTCGATGTAGCGTTCGAAGATGAGAACCTTCCGGCAATCAGGGACGCACTTGAAGTTAATAATGGTGATAAAAAATGTGTGATGGAAGTTGCACAGCATATCGGTAATGATACAGTCCGTTGTATCATGCTTGCTTCCAGTGAAGGTCTTTGCAGAGACATGGAAGTAACAGCTACAGGCAGCGGCATTAAGACTCCTGTTGGAGAGAAAACTCTTGGCCGTCTCTTTAATGTATTAGGAGAGGCTATTGATGGTGGAGAGCAGCCAGACACAGAGGAGAAGTGGGAAATCCACAGAGAACCTCCAACATTTGAAGAACAGAATCCTGCAGAAGAGATTCTTGAGACAGGTATCAAGGTAATTGACCTTTTGGCACCTTATGCAAAGGGTGGTAAGATTGGTCTGTTTGGTGGTGCCGGAGTTGGTAAGACAGTTCTTATTCAGGAACTTATCAGCAATATTGCAACAGAGCATGGTGGATATTCAATATTCACAGGTGTAGGAGAAAGATCAAGAGAAGGTAACGACCTCTGGACAGAAATGAAAGAGTCGGGCGTTCTTGAAAAAACTGCCCTGGTGTTTGGTCAGATGAATGAACCACCTGGAGCACGTATGCGTGTTGCTGAGACAGGACTTACAATGGCTGAATATTTCCGTGATGAGAAGCATCAGAATGTGCTTTTATTCATTGATAATATATTCCGTTTCACACAGGCTGGTTCAGAGGTTTCAGCACTTCTTGGACGTATGCCTTCAGCCGTAGGTTATCAGCCAACACTTGCAACTGAGATGGGTGAATTGCAGGAGAGAATTGCTTCTACAAAGAATGGTTCTGTAACATCAGTACAGGCAGTATATGTACCTGCCGATGACCTTACTGACCCTGCACCTGCAACAACATTTGCACATCTTGATGCAACTACAGTTCTTTCAAGAAAGATAGTTGAACAGGGTATCTACCCGGCAGTAGACCCTCTTGATTCTACATCAAGAATTCTTGAGCCGGACATTGTAGGTGAGGAGCATTATGAGGTAGCAAGAAAGGTTCAGGAAATCCTCCAGAAGTACAAGGAATTACAGGATATCATTGCTATTCTTGGTATGGAAGAGCTTGCAGATGAAGATAAGGTTACAGTATTCAGAGCAAGAAAGATTCAGAAATTCTTATCACAGCCATTCCATGTTGCTGAGAACTTCACAGGTATTCCTGGTGTATATGTTCCATTAAAGGAGACTATAAGAGGTTTCAAGGCAATTATTGATGGTGAGATGGACGAATATCCTGAGAACGCATTTTTCAATGTAGGAACTATAGATGATGTTATTAAAAAGGCTGAGAAGATGCAGTAACATCCTGCCAGAAAGGAAAAACTAATGGCTACAAGTTCATTTTATTTAAAAGTAATATCAGCTAACCGGGTGTTTTTCGCTGGCAAATGCCGTTCTCTGATTGTGCCTGAGTTCGATGGACAGAAGGAAATTCTTGCCCATCATGAAGATATGGTTATTGCAATTGATGAAGGTCAGATGAAGTTCCAGCCAGAGGGCAGCGACGAGTGGATTCATGCTGTTGTTGGAATGGGATTTGTTGAAATCGTTAACAACCGTGTAACTCTTCTTGTTGAGACAGCAGAAAGGCCTGAGGAAATCGATGTAAGAAGAGCAGAGGAAGCTAAGCAGAGGGCTGAGGAGAGACTTCGCCAGAAGCAGAGTATCCATGAGTATTATCACTCAAGAGCAGCACTTGCAAGAGCTATGGCAAGACTTAAGGCAACATCTGGAAAGTAGAATTTATGATACATATATGGGTTTGCACCTGCCAGAATGCTTGTGAATAGCATTCTGGCAGGTGCTTTTTGTCGTGCAGGTGTAATGGGGTAGCCATGGAGTGGTGGATTGGACGTTAAAGTAGATGGAAGGCGCGTTGAAGTCCAAAAGAGAAGCCATAGCGCGGCGAATTGGACGTTGAAGCGGTTGGAAGGCGTGTTGAAGTCCAAAAGGGGTGCCGAAGCATGTAGAATTGTTCTTTATAAGATACTTGTAAATAAATATTCAGCTTGCTATAATATGCAAGATGTATTTTGTATACACAAATAAAGTGATTGGAATTAACAAAATACACAATCAGGGAGGAACTAAAGATGTTATCTATGAAAGAAGCGATAGAGAATTACGTGGAAGGTTGTGTTGGGAAGGTTGACTGTCCAGCATACAAGCTTTTTATGAAAGCCATACTTGCAGGAATGATGATTGCATTTGGCGCAGCCGGAAGCAGTGTGGCAGCACATGATATCGTCAATGTAGGAATTGCACGTCTGGTTGCAGGAGTTGTATTCCCAATGGGACTTATGATGGTTGTTATGACAGGTGCTGAGCTTTTCACGGGAGATTGTCTGGCAATTATGGCAACTGTACAGAAGAAACATACAGCACTTAAGCTTATACGAATGCTTGTCGTAGTATATTTTGGCAATCTTCTTGGCTCGTTAATGCTTACATGTATTGATTATGTAAGTGGGCAGTATAATTATTCATCGGGAATACTTGGTGCATATACAATTAAAGTAGCACTTGGAAAATGTAATCTTGATTTTACAACAGCGCTTGCATCGGGAATATTATGTAATATACTTGTGTGCGCAGCAGTTATGCTTGCGGCACGCGCAAAGGATGTAACCGGAAAACTGTTATGCTGTTTTTTTATAATACTGCTTTTTGTTGTAAGCGGTTATGAGCACTGTGTTGCTAATATGTATTATGTACCTGCAGGGATGATAGCAAAACTTAATCCATTATATGTGAAAGATGCTATGGAGCAATATGGTTATACAGCACAGCAGCTTGGTACATTGAATATACCGAATTTTATATTTAATAATCTTATTCCTGTTACAATAGGTAATATTGTGGGAGGAATGGCATTCTTCGGAATACCGCTGATGTATATCAATGGAGTTGGTGGGAAGAAGGCGTGAGACATATCTTAAAGTATATGGATACGGATTGATGATTTAGAAGAAAATATATTATTACCTATGATTATTCCTTTAGAAACCATTAAAGCATAGGAAGATGTGCAGTAGAAGAATCACAGACGAACACAGACTTACGTATAATATGGACATGAACCAAAATCTGATAATATATTCCTGCAAGTTCCATTATGAAGATTGGCACCTGAAACATGGTGCTTTTTTCTTTACACAAAAATTACATGGTTTCGGAGAATATTATATCGATGGATAAAAATGTTATCATCTACTACGAAAAAATATGAACATAAATGATGGGGCAAAATAGTGTATCGTCCAACCAGGCAATACATTTGCATCTGACAGCAACATGGTCGCAGAATATAGAGCAGAACCTATAAGAAGATATTATTTCTATTGCTTATAGGCAGAAATATTAGGATTTCTGCTCATATAGCGCAGATTTCATTGTAAATACCTATAAATGATGGAAAACCACATTATCTATAGGCAATCTTTAGCTTTCTGGCAAGGATAATGTCTGATTCGAGAGAAGAATGTATAGAAAATACCTATAAGCTGTCAGAATATACGACTACCTATAGGTATCATGACAAAAAATCAGACAAGACACTTCTTCATCAATAATAATATGCCTATAAATCTTGAAATATAGATATTCTTATAGGAAATGTTTAACAACATTATAGTGAATTTATCCAATATATGCTACTAAATCAGAGTCTTGAACGTTATTCAGTAACAGATTTCTTGGCAGAACAGCAAGTCTTAACCCGACATATGTCAATACGGATTTAATATCTTATGTTTCAGTTGGCATTGCGTGTGCAATAATATTGCAACTCATATATATAAAGCTGAAGCGCAGAGCATAAGAAAAATACCTCTTAATCAGCAATATACATTCTGATTAAGAGGTGTTTTTCTTTGTCCATTATTAGTAAGTATACTCATGGCGAGGGCAATAATAAAATGCCTGAAGCTGACTGTTACGGTTATAGGTAACTGTATAACAATCGGCTGGTGCATCAGCATAAGTCTCAGGATTAACTCTGATAGTTATTGTCTGTCTGTGAGACTGTCCGTTGTTACCGTGTTCTGCACTGGTATTATCCTGTCCTACACCTTTGAGATTACTGATAGTCTGGACTGGGTACACTTTTGAATTGCTAATAACTCCATTTGCTGCAATAATCCCTCCTTGGACCTTATTTCAAAATGTTACTTCTACATTATATATCGGTCAAATGCGTTATATTATTACATTGAATTTCTTTATAAAAATGTATGATAGAGGAAGATAATGCGTAAGATAAGCCCCATTCCGGACTAATCCAGAGTGGGGCTTATCTTTATGCATAAGCAGTTAATGCTTAATTAATCAATTTCTTTTTTCTTAATTCTGTCAAGATAATCTTTAGTTTCCTTAGCAACCACACCGTTTAAAGCAACGAGTGCAATAAGGTTAGGAATAGCCATCAGACCATTAAATATATCTGCAATTGTCCATACCGCAGATACTGTCATATAAGGACCGATGAATACGCAGAGGATATATACCCATCTGTATGCCTTAATACATTTCTTCTTACCATTAGTAAGGTATTCAAGGCAGCGCTCAGAATAGTAGTCCCAGCCAAGAATAGTTGTAAATGCAAAGAATACGAGGCATAACATAAGAATAAATGAAGCAACTCCATCAGGGAATGGAAGTCCTAACTGGAATGCTTTAGTTGTTACTGCAACACCTTCAAGTCCCATATCGTAAGCTCCTGTAAGAACAATTGCAATACCTGTAATTGAACAGATGATAATAGTATCAATAAAAGTACCTGTCATAGATACAAGACCTTGACGTACAGGTTCATTGGTACGGGCAGCGGCAGCGGCAATAGGTGCACTACCAAGACCGGCCTCATTAGAGAAGATACCTCTTGCAATACCCTTCTGCATAGCTACAACCATGGCACCAAGGGCACCACCAGCAGCGGCCTTAAGACCAAATGCACTCTGCACAATTGTAAGGATGGCAGCAGGAACATCTGTAATATTAAATAAAATAATAAGAATACCTGCTAAAAAATATGTTGCAGCCATGAAAGGAACAATAACCTGAGCAACCTTAGAAATTCTTTGGATTCCACCAATAAGAACAAGAGCAACACAGAATGTAAGGATAAGACAGCTTATAACTACAGTCCATGAATATGTTCTTCCAAATAATGAAACAGTCCATGCGTTGTTAGGATCAAAGAAATTATTAACAGCAGAAGAGATTCCGTTTACCTGTGTAAATGTACCAATTCCTAAAAGACCAACGCCTATACCAAAGAAAGCAAATATCTTGGCAAGCCATTTCCACTTAGGTCCCATACCATGTTCAATATAGTTAAAAGGACCACCAACAACATGACCATCTTCGTCAACCTGTCTGAACTTAACTGCTAAAAGACATTCTGCGTACTTGGTAGCAGTACCAACTAAGGCAGCAAGCCACATCCAGAATAATGCACCAGGACCGCCTGAGACAATAGCAGTGGCAACACCTACGATATTACCTGTACCAATTGTTGCTGAAAGTGCTGTACATAGTGCTGCGAAACTGCTCACTTCACCGTGTTTTCCATCAGTTTCGTCTTTGAAAATGTACTTAAAAGCACGACCAAGATTAGTAAACTGAACACCCTTAAGTCTGATAGTAAGAAACAGACCAACTGAAAGTATAAGGACAATGAGTGGAATTCCCCAGACATATGCGTCAATAGTATCGAGAATAGTATTGATTTTACTAAACATATTATGTATTCTCCCTTTTTATAAAAAATTAAGACAAATTTTACCACAAAACAACATTTTTTTCAATTGAATACTGTTATTTCCTAATATAATAAATAATTTTGTTAAATGTTGCTTATTGACAAACTCTGTCAATTTATATATTATTGTTGAAAACAAAGGCGTTTTGCAGATAAAGCAAGACGCTTTTTCCTTATTATTAAGGTATTATCCGGAAGATATAATCGGGAGAGACTGTTTAAAAATGCAGCGCCGAAGGTGACAGCGAAAACTCTCAGGCAAAAGGACCGGTTATGGACGGAACTCTGGAGAGCTGTGTAGATACAGCACCGAAGAAGCAATTTCTAAGCAGAGGGATGAGGAATATTGAGGCTGATTTGCTTGGGGAGAATCTTTCAGGTTTTTAACAGAGGCATAGGTGTATTAAAGTGCGCCTGTAGCCTCTTGTTTTTATGTAAAGATATATTAGGAAGGGAATCTTCTTAGAAATCTTGATAAGGCGGGATTGCAAGGCACGAAAAGGCTAAAGCAAAGGAGAGAAACATTATGAAGACAGACATTGAAATTGCACAGGAAGCAGTAATGGAGCCAATTAAGAATGTTGCAGCCAGATGCGGCATAAGCGAGGATGATCTTGAATTATACGGAAAGTATAAGGCTAAGATATCAGACGAGTACATTAACAGTGTCAAAGACAATGAAGATGGAAAGTTAATTCTTGTAACAGCCATTAATCCAACTCCGGCAGGAGAGGGAAAGACAACAATTACAGTAGGGCTTGGAGAAGCATTTGGAAAGCTTGGCAAGAAGGCAGTTATAGCACTTCGTGAGCCATCACTTGGTCCATGCTTCGGTATCAAAGGTGGAGCAGCAGGTGGTGGATATGCACAGGTTGTTCCTATGGAAGAACTGAATCTGCATTTTACAGGCGATTTCCATGCGATTACATCAGCTAATAACTTATGTGCAGCACTTCTTGATAACCATATACAGCAGGGCAACGAACTTGGAATTGACCCAAGATGCGTAACATGGAAAAGATGTATGGATATGAATGACCGTGTTCTTAGAAATATCGTAGTAGGACTTGGCTCTAAGGTTGATGGAACTGTAAGAGAGGATCATTTTGTTATCACAGTTGCGTCAGAGATTATGGCAGTATTATGTCTTGCAACAGATATGAAGGATTTAAAGGAAAGACTTGGCAGGATGGTAGTTGCTTACAATTATCAGGGACAGCCTGTTACAGCATCAGATATCAAGGCAGTAGGTTCAATGGCTGCATTGTTAAAGGATGCATTAAAGCCTAACCTTATCCAGACACTTGAACATACTCCGGCATTAGTACATGGTGGACCATTTGCTAATATCGCACATGGCTGTAATTCAGTAAGAGCAACTAAGACAGCACTCAAGATGGCAGATTATGTAATCACAGAGGCAGGATTTGGCGCAGATTTAGGAGCAGAGAAATTCTTCGATATAAAGTGCCGTAAGTCAGACTTAAAGCCAGATGCAGTTGTATTAGTAGCAACAGTAAGAGCACTTAAGTACAACGGTGGAGTACCTAAGACAGAATTATCAGCAGAGAATCTTGATGCATTAAAGAAGGGAATCGTAAACCTTGAAAAGCACATCGAGAATCTTCATAAATACGGAGTACCTGTAGTTGTTACACTTAATGCATTTGTATCAGATACACAGGCAGAATTAGATTATATACAGAAGTTTTGTGAAGATAAAGGCTGTGAATTCGCCCTTGCCAAAGTATGGGAAAAGGGTGGAGAAGGCGGAATTGAGCTTGCAGAAAAGGTTCTTAAGACACTTGAGACAAAGAAGAGCAATTTCCATTGTCTGTATGAGACAGACCAGCCGGTTAAAGCAAAGATTGAGACAATTGCCAAAGAAATATATGGAGCAGGAAGTGTTAATTATTCGGCAGCAGCTAATAAGCAGATTGCACAGCTTGAACAGTTAGGATTTGGTAATCTTCCAATCTGTATGGCTAAGACACAGTATTCGCTTTCAGACGATCCGACATTACTTGGCCGTCCGGAAGGATTTGAGATGAATGTAAGAGAAGCATATGTATCAGCCGGTGCAGGCTTCATAGTAGTGCTTACAGGTTCAGTAATGACAATGCCAGGACTTTCAAAATCACCAGCGGCATATAATATAGATGTTAATGATGATGGGGTAATAACTGGGTTATTCTAGAAAAGTGACTCCCGGGAGTGGGAGGCAGGTGGTTGTGTAGTGTATTTTCAAACGCGCTCTCGCTCGGACGAAAACGCAGCGGTACTAAGATTTTGCGAGGTTTGTCGCCTTTGGCGACTCCCTCGCAAAATCAAGTGCCGGCGTTTCCGTACGGTTTGAAAATACACTACCCAGCTACCTGCCTCCGAACTTCCGGGAGTTTTTTGATTTACAGTGGAATGGACGTTAAAGAGGAGGGAAGGCACACAGAAGTCCAAAAGTGAAGCCAAGGCGTAGTGGAATGGACATTAAAGCGGAGAGAAGGCACACCGAAGTCGAAAAAAGGACGCGCCAGCGGACCAGATTGGACTTCCTCCCGCCCCAACCTTGCCAAAGGCGGGGCGGAGCAGTTGTCCGGTAAAGAAAAGCCCAGCCGTGTATATTAGTAAAATCAAAACCGTATGAAGACGCCGGCACTTGGTAAGCTGGGAAAGCTGCCACAAAGTGGTAGCAAATCCCAGCGAACCTAGTACCGCTGCGTCGGAATCCGAGCGGAAGCGTGTTTTGATTTTACTAATATACACGGCTGGGCGTGCTTTAGGGGAGCAACTTCCTACAACATAACTCCCGACTTCTCCTTACTTCTCTCAATCATATGATTCAGCTTCTCAAATGGTTTCTGTAAGAACAATCCGATAATCAGCGAAACAACTATATATATAGAAAGAAATGCGAGATTCTTAATGTAATCATATCTGTACATTCCTGCTATGCATTCCCTTAATGCGTCCATTGAATATGGGAAGAGAAGGAACCGGTATATTATTTGGTAGGCGTTAGGAAGTACTTCTATAGGGAATGTACCGCCTGAGCCGGCAACCTGTATAACGAGCAGGACAATTCCAAGTGCTTCACCGATATTTCCAAATGCAACAGTAAGGCTGTACATAAAGAAGGTGAATACGAGGCTTGAGAATGCACATGCAACCCAGTAAAGGAATGGGTGGTAACACTGGATTCCAATGTAGAGAAGATTTCCAAGTGTTATAAGCAGTGCCTGAAGCTGTCCTACTGCAAAGAAGATAAAATACCTTCCGAAGAATTTTTCATATCTCTTTGCATCTGCTGGAATGTCCGGAGCAGGATGCACAGGTGTGTGCATAATAGCAACAAGTATAAGTCCACCAAACCACAGTGCAAGTATTGTGTAGAATGGTGAAGCGCTTGTTCCATAGCTTTTAACAGCATATACCTGCTCTGTTGTTATATTTACAGGTGCAGAGAGAAAATCTCCCAAAGTATTGGCATCTGCATTTAACATCTCTGATAATAAACCATATGTATCCTGTTCAGTGATTGTGTTTAATGTATTAATTGCGTTATCAAGCTTTGTCTCGAGGTCACTGAGAAGCTCTTTAGTCTGAGTGAGTGAGCCCGATGTAAGCTTAATTGCAGCAGACAGGTCTGCAACATCCATGTTCATGTCAGAATAAAGCTCTGTTAATGAACTCATAATGCTTTGAATCTGGGACATCTGGTTTGAAAGAGCAGATGATAATTCATTTAAAGATTCAGCGGAATTACCATTTACAAGTGCCTGTAAGGTTATTAACTGCTGCTGCTGTAACTGTAATTGTGTATAAACTTGCGGTGCAGCACTGTTTGAACTGCTGCTTATTGATGATGTAAGGTCAGTAATTGCAAGCATTGAATTAAGAATTACATCGTATGTTGAAAGTGTAGTCCTTGCGGATGTAAGTCTGTTAATAACTGCATCCATAAGAGAACCGGTTTCTTTATCTGCATCTTTGATAACTGAGTCGCCAGTACCGGCAATCGTAGATACGATTGTATCTATAAATGTCTGGTTTACCTGCTGCTGAACTGCTGTTTTAGCCTTGTCTGTTATCTTAGGTGCAATAGCGTTTGCTTTCTGGTTACAGTAATATTTTAACTGAGGATGTTCCATGGAATCACTTAAGAAGCTTATAAGATTCTTGGAAAAATTCTCTGGAACAACGAGGGCTGCATAATACTCACCGCTGTATACGCCTTCGATTGCTTCATCTGATGAAGCAACAAACTGCCAACCGATAGTGTTATTAGTTTTAAGTGCATCAATTATGGTGTCACCGACATTAAGCTCCGTTCCTTCAAGAGAAGTACCTTTGTCAACAGATACAACGGCAACTTTAATCCTGCTTGTGGAAGCCTGTCCATATGGATCCCAGTTTGACAGGATATTAAACCACGAATACAATGCAGGAATAACGGTAAGACCGATAATTACGCATAGTGCAATTACATTTGTTTTTATATGGCGAAGGTCAGCCCGTATAATCTTAAATATATTTTTCATAACTGTACCTCACTTAAAAATGCTTTGATACTGTCTGTAAGAGAAGTATCAGCCTGTTTTTCCTGAATCTCAATATTAAGTTCATTGAGTTTTCTTGCGAGCTTGTCATCAATATAATCAATAACTATAAGATAAGCACAGAATATAAAAAGCGAGATTACCCATAGAAGAAGATAAACAACCTTGGCGGTATCCATAGTGAACATAAGCACCATGAATACGAGAGGAATTATCATCATACATTTTAAGCAGACCTTTTTCTTGTGCTGGTTCTTTGCATGCATATTTTCTGCAAATGCTGTGATTTCCGCAATTACAACATCTATATTAAAATCATCATTCTGCATAAATCTAATCCTCCTTTACATAAAATGTGTTTCTTTCATACGACGCTCGAAGAACTCGCGTATTTCAAGAAGTGACTTTCTGATTCCTAGTCCCAGAATAAGGGAGATAACAGCGTAAACGCACAATTTCACAAGGTATACAGCGTAATCGCACTGGTATAATCCGCTTATTGCCTCCCTCATGGCATTGATTGCATAAGGGAATGGGAAGTAAAGGTATACATTCTGGAAGAATTCAGGAAGAAGTTCTATTGGATAAGTTCCACCTGAACCGGCAATCTGTAACACAATCATTACTACAGCAATAGCTTTCCCCAAATCACCAAATGTAAGAACAAGTGTATATATGAATAAAGTAAATACAAAGCTTGCTATTGCGGCTGCAAGCCACAGCATGAACGGGTGGGTGCAGTCGATTTTTAAAATGTATAAATCACCAAGAACTACTACAAGAGCCTGAAGCTGTCCCATTGCAAGGAAGAGTAGTGCACGGCCTATATATTTCTGGTGTTCTGTGGCATCCTTGAATTCATCATCCTCATAGTCAACCTTTACTTTCATAAGGGCAACTAAAACAATTCCTCCAACCCAGAGAGCAAGTGTTGTATAGAAAGGTGTAACACTTGTTCCATAGTTAGTCTGCATATAGACGTAGATTTCTTCTACCTGTACAGGTTCTGACAGGAATGACGCTATTGACTGTGCGTCTGAGTTGATGAAATCCATTATCAGTTTATATGTAGAAGATGAACTTATATCTCCTACTGAACCAGATATGGTATCAAGTCTTTTGTTGAGAGAATCAAGTAATGTTTTTGTGCTTTCTAGAGTTGTATTAATATTTACTGATATATCACTTACTCCAAGAAGCATCTGCGAGATTCCATTAATATTGTCTCCGGCACTGCTTATATTAGCTGCAAGGCTGCTTACGGCATTCTTAATGGAAGCCTTAAGAAGGTTAACATTAGTTCTTATTACAGTCTGCATAATTGTCTGGCTCTTCTGGAGCTCTGTGCGGCACTGTTCAACAACAGACTTGATTAACTGATATTTTGCCTGAAGTGTTTCAGGTGAATCAGTAAGAATATCGGCACACTGCTGAACAAGGTTGTATGCGATATTCTCCATAGCGTTAACAGAAGCTAGAGCTGACTTTAGGGCGGTGATAACTGCCGGATCAATGCCATCTACTTTGCTGAGGGAATCAATAGCGTCTTCAAGAGCCTTATTCTGGTCTATAAGTTCCTTTAACTGTTCGTTGGCTTTACTAAGCTCAACGCCAGCCTGTCCGACATCAGTTATTGAAAGCTGTATAGCTTTATCAAGAGAATCAAGTGCACTATCAGTTAATTCATTCATAGCTTTAAGCTGCGCATCAATCTGGTTTGCAATATCATCTGTGACATTATCAAGAGATTTATTGGCAATATCAGCAACATCCGTTGTTCCTGTAAGAACATCTTTAATCTGTGGAAGAACCTCCTGAAGCTTTGCAAGATTATCTGCCAGGTCTGAATTACTCTTAATAAACATGTCAATCATGGTATCGTAAGAATTAATATTGGCAGATACACTCTGTAAATCCTTAACTGTCTTTTCAATAATTGAAGGATCATTTTCAGCTATTTCGTTAAGTCCCTGCATAATAGTCTTAACACACACATCAATGAATTCGGAATTGATAGTGTTCTGAAGAGTGCTTTTTCCTGTATCTGTAATCTTGGAAGCAACAGCATTTTTCTTGGAATTCTCATAATATGTAACTGTTGGTGGATTAAGACCATTGTCAAGGAAGTCATACAGGCTTCGTGAAAAGTCCTCACCAACAACGATAACGGCATAGTACTTCCCGGCATTCAGTTTATTCATGGCTTCATCTTTAGTTTCCGGAAAACGCCAGCCTAATTTATCATTCGAATGAAGCTGTTCAACAATCTGTTCTCCCATATTGATAGTGGAATCATCAGATTCAGAGTAGCCTTCATCTTCAGAAACAATAGCAATCTGGACAGACGCAGTGTTTGCGTAAGGATCCCAGTTGGAATATATGTTAAACCATGCGTAAAGCGATGGAATAAGGCACAGACCAAGCGCAATGGCTAAAGCCAGAATATTCCTGCTAAGACCTTTCAAATCTTTTTTGAAAATCTTAAATATCATAACATTCCTCAATTCTTTAATTATCGTTTAAAACTTATATGTATTTTACTTAAGAAACTGGGGAAAATCAATACAGAGAGGATAAATCAGACATATTTAATAAATTAAGAAAGGATACGGATTTATGAACATATTGTATTGTGGTGATAAACCAATGCAGAAGGGGATTCTTTTATCATCAATGTCACTTATTAAAAATGTGGATGAACCGTTAAATATATATATTCTCACGGTTGATTACAGGGAAAAAGGTATTAATTACAAGCCGGTTGATAAAGCATTTGCAAAATATCTGAAAGAAAAATTGAATAAATCGGACATTAAAGTAAATATCTTTCTTGTTGATGTTACAAGATATTTTGTTGAGGAGCTGCCGGAGGCAAATATGCAGAGCAGATTTACTGCGTGCTGTATGCTGCGCCTTTTTGCTGATAAGACAGATATTAAGGATAGAGTTCTTTATCTGGATACTGATGTGTTGTGCAGAAAAGATTTTAGGGATTTTTATTATCAGAATATGGATGGCATAGAGATTGCGGGAGTTTCTGATTATTATGGCAGATGGCTTTTCGGTGATGGCTACATTAATTCCGGAGTAATGCTTATGAATATGAGGATGATAAGACAGAACGGGCTTCTGGAAAAATGTCGTGAACAGTGCATAAGAAAGGAAATGTTTATGCCTGACCAGACGGCTGTTAATACATTTGCAACAAGAGTTAATCTGTGCGGACGAAAGTTTAATGACCAGAGGAGGCTGCATGACAACACTGTTTTTCAGCATTTTACAACTACCTTCCGGGTGTTTCCGGTGATAAGGACTGTTTCAGTCAAGCCGTGGGAGATTGATAAAATGCATAATATACTTGGGCTTCATGAATATGATGAGCTTCTGAATTCTTATAACAGGGAGCATGAAGAGTACATGGCAGTTTCACGTATTCCTGTGTTTTTCTCGATTAATGAACAGTACGCACCATATCTGGCAGTGTGCCTTAAATCACTGGCTGTACATGTGGCTTGTGATGAGCGTTACCGCATAATTGTTATGTGCGATAATGTGAAGAATATTATGATGATTCAGCTTCGTAATGTGATAAAGGATTATGAAAACATAGATATTGAATTCGTTGATATAAGAAAGAAAATGTACGAATATTCTGAAAGCTTTGGACAGACAGTTACTGACAGGCAGGAAAACAGGCTTTATTCAGGCGAGTTTACACTGACGATATATTTCAGGTTATTTATTGCAGAGCTTTTTCCAGAGCTTAATAAAGCTGTGTATATTGACTCTGATACTGTAATAAATGATGACATTGCAAAGCTTTATTCAGTTGATATGGGAGATGCAATGTTTGGTGCAGTAAGAGATACATTTGCAGGAAAGAATACAATACTGGCTCATTACATTGAAAATGTAGTGGGAATAGAGCGGGATGAATATGTCAATTCAGGAGTGCTTCTTATGAATCTTGATAAGATAAGACAGGCTCATCTGGCAGACAGATTCTTAAAGCTTATGGCTGAATATCACTTTGACAGTGTTGCACCTGACCAGGATTATATTAATGCTATGTGTGCAAAAGAAATATATTTTCTTGATAAGGAATGGAATGTTATGCCTAACAAGGGCGGGGAGTATATAGCAAGACCGAAGCTGATACATTATAACCTGTTTGACAAGCCATGGCATTACAGCGAGATTCCGTATGAGGAGTATTTCTGGCAGTATGCGGCGGAGTCGGGATTTTATCCGTTGCTGATTAAACAGCGCAAGCAGTATGGGGATAATGAAAAGAAAGCTGACCGTGAGAATTTAAAGAAGCTTCTTGCAAGGGCTGAGAATATTGCGGACGGTGATGGGGTTAAGTTTTCTGATGTTGTGGGAAGCAGATTTGTTGTGGATAGTGGTTTCATGAAGAATAGCAGTGATGCTGCAAAATAAATTATGTCGGAGGATATATGATTGGTGATAGGGAGCAGGTCTATGAAAATATTAGGACGGCTGTAAGCCTTAATCAGTTGAATTCAAAGGTTGAGCCGGGAGACCCTAAGCTGTTACGCGAAGATAAAGAAGCATTACTAAGACATTATATTGATTACCGCACAGCATATGGTTTTTGTGTGAAGAAATATATTGCAGAAGCTATATTTCATGCCGGGACTTCTGCGGTGGGGCTTATAACACAAGTTGACGGACTTGAGAATCTTTCTGGAATCAGAGGTCCTGCGATTGTAACATGCAATCATTTCAGCCCGTTAGACCCTGCGATTGTCAGGTTTGCAATGAGAAAAGCTGGATTCAGAAGAATAAGTATTGTTAATCAGGATACTAACCTTGCAATGAAAGGTTTTGTCGGGTATATGCAAAAATATGCCGACACAATGCCCGTAAGCAGCCTGAAATGGTTTATGGAGACTGAGTTTCCTAATCAGATTGAGAATGCACTTGATGAAAACAAACTTGTGCTTATATATCCTGAGCAGGAAATGTGGTTTAATTATCGGAAGCCCCGTCCATGCAAAAGAGGTGCATATCTGTATGCGGTAAAGTTTAATGTGCCGGTGATTTCGCTGTTTGTTGAACAGCAGGTTAAAAGTACACATTTGCACACATTCAGGGTACATGTCCTGCCAGTAATATATCCGGACAGACAGCTTGATGAAAGAATAGCAAGTTTAAGAATGCAGCACACAGACTATGAGCAGAAATGTGCTGCATATGTCATGGCATATGGAAAGAAGCTGACTTACGATTTTGAAGAGGGAGATATTGTAGGAAGATAAAAGCATTTGACGCGGAAAGAATTGAAGTGTATATATATTTGAAGAAATTACAAAGATTGAGAGGAAAATGTATATGAAGATACATTCAGTGGCAGTACTTGGAGCAGGAGCGGTCGGCTCTTATGTTATATGGGGACTTTCAGAAAAGAAGGATATAAGTTTAAGCGTTATTGCAAAGGGCGAAAGAGCGGAAAGACTTAAGGCAGAAGGCTGTCTGATTAATGGAAAGACATACCACCCGGAGGTATTGACCCCAGAGGAAGCAAAAGGTGTTGACCTTCTTGTTGTATCATTAAAATACGGCGCACTTGCAGGTGCATTAGATGATATTAGGGAAGCCGTCGGTGAGAATACAATTGTCATGAGTCTTATGAATGGTGTTGACAGTGAAGAGATAATATCTACCAAGATAGATAAATCACATATCATTTATTCACTTATAAAGGTGGCGTCACACCGCGAAGGTAAGGAATATGTGTTCAATCCTGAGACTACAATAGGCATTATATATGGAGAGGAAACTGCACCATTTGAGAGTGAGAGAGTTGCGGCAATAAGAGATTTATTTGATGGAACAGGACTTAATTACAGAGTGACTGAACATATCAAAGAAGAGATATGGAGCAAGTATAGACTTAATATCTGTAACAATCTTCCACAGGCTATTATTGGAGCAGGTGTGCAGATAACTCAAGCCGAGGAAGCGCTGTTCCGCCAACAGCAAGATATTCAACACTGCAGGATATTGACGCTGGCAGACACACAGAGATAGATATGTTCTCCGGCGCAATGATGCGCATGGGGAAAGAACTTGGAATTGATACACCATATAATGAATATACATATCACATCATCAAGGCACTTGAAGAGAAGAATGATGGCATGTTTGATTATGATGAGAATAGTGAGGCTGTGACTTATTCTAAGTAGTGGCAGACGGATTTAGCAGGCATGTGGGGTACAATACAGAAAATATAAGATATTAATCATGGCGCAGCCTTTTTAAGGGCTGCGCTTATTGCTTCTATAAAGACGGAATATGTATATCTGTTGGCTGAATCATAGGTTATGTTGGTTGTGCCGGCTTCCATGACTTTAGCAGCAACTTCATCAAATGAAGTTGTGAGCTTAGGGTACATAGTTGTGATTGATTCAGAAAGATTAACAAGCTCAATGCTGTTAATGTTAGAGGAATCAACTGTGACCTGGATATCAACGGGGTTGCCGTCTAACAGAATAGAGGCGGTATATACTCCGGGGCAGAATTTAGGAGCGTCGGCATTATCAAGGGGTGTCTCAATATTAGAAGAAGCAGAAGCATTTACAGTGCTGCTCTTAGGTTTAGTAGTATTCCTGGAATTATCAGAACTATTGCTGCCAAGACGGATAACAGCGAATATAATAAAAGCTATTATAATAGCAGCGATAACCGCTCCAATAAGGAGCTTTTTAAATGGAATAACAACAATTTTAGTCTGACTCATCACAAAGAAACCTGCCCTTCATATTCATTATTACAAAATATATGGTATGGAGTGGGAGATTATGATTAAAATGTGGTATATTAAATACAAATGTATTGGATAGTGTAAAATGGCACATTAAATTAATGCATAGCTTGAAAAACCTACTAAATTGTTAAATATGATGAAATAGTAGGTTTATGAAGAGGTAAATGATTATGAACAGTAGATTTATCAAAACATTTGCAGTAATAGTGATTATAACGGCAGGCATGACAGCGTGTGGACAAAAGAAAAATGTTACAACAGATGATGTATCAGAAAAAGAGATGGCGAACATACAGGAGACTGCAGCACAGGAAGTGACAGCACAGGAAATTATAACACAGGAGATTACAACTGAAAAAGAACCAGAGGATGATGAATATGTACTTGTTAAGAAATATATACCGGACATATATGTGGAATTAAGATATGCAACAGAGAATAACTTTACAGGGGTAAAGATATACGATTTCACGGAAGCATACCTCAGATATGGAACTGTTAAGAAACTGGCACAGGTACAAAAGGAATTGAAGCAGCAGGGATACAGCTTAAAGATTTGGGATGCATACAGACCATTTGAGGCACAGCAGAAATTATGGGAAGTATATCCGGACCCTAACTATGTAGCAAATCCGGCTAACGGAATGAAAAAGCATAATCTTGGAGGAACAGTAGATATAACTATGGTTGCTGCTGATGGAAGTGTTATATCAATGCCGACAGAATTTGATGATTTCTCTCTAAAAGCAGATAGAGATTATTCTGATATAGAAGATGAAGAGGCTGTGAAAAATGTGATGATTCTACAGAATGCTATGGAAAATAACGGATTTACAGGCTATCAGGGAGAATGGTGGGACTATTCAGATACGGTAGAATATGAAGCTGAGGATTTTGAACCATGATATTAGAAAGTGCATTATGGTAAAGTCTATTTATAGAAAGATTAGGGGAGTAACACATGTCATTACAATTAATTCTGGGAAGCTCAGGTGCGGGTAAATCGCACTATCTGTATACGCATATAATTGAAGAGTCAATGAAGAATCCTGACAGGAATTATATAGTTGTTGTGCCGGAGCAGTACACTATGGCAATTCAGAAAAGACTGGTGTCCATGCATCCAAGAAAAGGAATACTTAATATAGATGTTGTGAGCTTTGAAAGGCTTGCGTATAAAGTATTTGAGGAAGTGGGTGAGGATAATCTTGAAGTCCTTGACGATACAGGAAAGAATCTGATTATTAAAAGAGTTTTAGAGCAGAACAAGGACAGATTAAAATATTTTGGAAGTAATCTGTCTAATACAGGATTTGTGTCAGAGATGAAGTCTGTTATATCGGAGATGCTTCAGTATGATATCAAGCCGGATGTTATGCAGGATGCGGCAGGTGCAGCATACAGTGATTCAGAGGGAAGTGCAGCACTTCAGTATAAGCTTGATGATATAGTACTTGTATATAACGCATTTGTAGAGTACATAGACAAGAATTATATAACTAAAGAAGAAATACTGGATAAATTATGCAGCAAGGTTACAGAGTCAGAGAGAATAAAGAATTGCGAGATAGTATTTGACGGGTTCACAGGTTTTACTCCGATTCAGTACAATTTAATGACAATTCTTTTATCAATGTGTCCGAAGATATATGTTTCTCTGACAATTGATGCATCTGAGCGTGAAAATTCAGTAAGAGGCAGGGAAGAACTTTTTTTCATGAGTAAGGACTGCGTATCAAAGCTTTATAAGATATGCGATGAAGAACATGTGAAAGTCCTTGAACCTGTGTATATTGCAGGAAAAGCAGTACCGGGAAAGAATGTAATTGTAAATGTTAATTCAAGATTTAAGAATTCAGAAGAACTGGATTTCCTGGAACAGAATCTTTTCAGAAACAATTCGGGAAGATTTAATCAGAAGACTGACAACATAGTTATATATGAGGGAGCTGTTGCCAAGGAAGAATTAACATTTGCAGCAGGAGAAATAATAAGACTTACAAGACTGTGCGGATACAGATATAACGAGATTGCGATAGTTACTGCGGACATGGATGGCTACGGCAAACTGGCGGCTAATATATTAAAGCAGAACGATATACCATATTTCCTTGATTACAAGCGCCATGTGACGGACAATCCATTTATTGCGGCAATTAACGGTGCACTTGGAATAATAGAGAATAATTACAGCTATGACAGCATATTAGGATTCCTAAGAACCGGAATGAGCGGAATGGAGCGCGAAGATATTGATTTGTTAGACAATTACTGTGTTGCAGTTGGAATCAGAGGTAGGGGAAAATGGCATGAACCATGGATAAGAAAGTTCAGGGGAACAGTCAATAATACTGACCTTGAGAAGCTTAATTCACTAAGAACAATGATAACGGATATGTTGGATCCATTGGAAGAAGTGCTTAAGTCAAAGGAATCTAATGTTGCAGATATGGTAAAGGCTCTTTACGAATTCCTTGTGCGTGAAGATATGGAGCAGAAGGTAAGTGTGCTTAATGACAGCGAGTACACTGGTGATGAATATGCGCAGTTATATAAGAAAGTTATAGAAGTATTAGATAAAATGTATGCCCTTCTTGGAAGCGAGAAGGTTGGTATTAAAGAATTTAACAAGATACTTGCGTCAGGATTTCAGGAGATTAAGATAGGGCTTATTCCGCAGACCAACGACTGCGTTGTTATCGGAGATATAGAAAGAACCCGTCTTGACAATATCAAGGTCATGTTCTTTGTCGGAATCAATGACGGCAATGTACCTAAGAAGGCTGATTCAAGAAGCGTTCTGTCAGAAAGCGACAGGGAGTATCTTGAGGATAAGGGAATAGTTATGTCAGCTTCCGTGAGGGAGAAAGCATTTACACAGAGATTCTATCTGTATCTTATTATGACAAAGAGTGCGGAAAAGCTGTACATGTCATATGCTGTGAAAAACAGTGAGGGTGCAGCACTTATGCCATCTTATATTATAAGAAGCATGAGAAAAATGTTTCCACAGTGTCTTAAGTTATCTTACAAAGACACAGCACAGCAGAATTCTTATGTAACAATACCACATGCGGCTTACAGCTATGAACAGACTGAAACTGCTGCAAATGTAGATGAGGATATTATTGATTCACTTACAGGCGGAAGGCTTGTCGGAAGCGTAACTTCTTTTGAGAATTTTGCAGAGTGTCCATTGAGATATTACCTGAGGTATGGAGTTGATTTAAAGGAACGGGAAGAATTCACATTTTCACCAGTAAACTTCGGCGTCGTATTGCATGCGGTTATCCGTGAGGTGTGCGATGAAATCAAGAAAAACGGTGAGTCGTACTATCTGATATCAGAGGAGAAGCGCCGCGAGATGGTAAAAAGAAGTGTCGCTGCAATTACTGACATATACCAGAACAGTATCCTTAAGGATTCAAGCCGTAATTCATTCATGATTAAGCGAATGGAAGACCTTGCAGACCGTACTATATGGGCAATGGGTGAGCAGTTAAAATGTGGTGATTTCGTGCCATTTGTATTCGAGCATAAGTTTAATATGGAAGTCGGAGACGGAGACAGAAAGCAGCTTATGAGCGGAACAATTGACCGCGTGGACATATGTGAGAACGACACAGATGTGTATGTCAGAATTATTGATTACAAGACTGGAAAGAAGGATTTCAACATAGTAAAGACCTACTACGGAATTGATATCCAGCTTATGGTCTACATGGAAGCGGCGATGAAGCTTGTGGCAAAGATGCGTCCGGGTAAAAATGTGCTTCCTGCCGGAGTATTCTACTACAACATAAGCGACCCGATTGTATCTGCAACAAATGAGAGTGCGGAAGAGATAGAGGATAAGATTAAGGGTGAACTGCGTCTTAAAGGAATGGTCAATTCTGATAAGGATATTGCCGAGAAGATGGACAATACAGAAGGAACATCGCTTAACATCCCTGTAAGCAGAAAAGCTGATGGCGGATTTGACTCACGAAGAAGCAAGGTGATGAATACAGAGCAGTTTAATATGCTTGGAAGATTCGTTGATGTAAGGGCGGTTGATACCGCGGATAGAATTGCAGGCGGTGATATCAGGAGAAGTCCTTATAAAGACGGACAGTTTTCAAGCTGTGACAGATGTCCTTATGGGGCGGTGTGCGGATTTTCTGTGGATTTGCCAGGCTGCAATTACAGAAAATTAAAGAAATTCGATGATGAAGTGTTATGGAATAATATAAAGGAAGGGGTTGATGAGAATGGAAAGAAAATGGACACCGGCGCAGAAGAGCGCGATTGATACAAGAGACTGTAATGTGCTGGTTTCGGCGGCTGCCGGTTCAGGAAAGACTGCTGTTTTAGTTGAGAGAATCATTTCCATGATTACAGACCCTGACAAGAATATAGATATAGACAGGCTGGTTGTTGTTACATTTACAAAGGCGGCAGCAGCCCAGATGAAAGACAAGATAAGAAAAGCACTTGATTCAATGCTTGACGAGAATCCGGGGGATGTGAACCTTTTAAGACAGATAACACTGCTTAACAACGCACAGATAACAACAATAGACAGTTTCTGTCTATGGATAATCAGAAATCATTTTCCAGAGGTTAATCTGGACCCGGGGTTCAGGATAATGGACGAGGGGGAGAAGAAGCTTATTGAAAATGATGTGTTGGAAGATGTGCTTGAGGAATTCTATGCCGAAGCAGATGAAGAATTCTTTAATCTTGTTGATGCATTTGGCATGGGACGGGACGATTCAGGGCTTGTGAGCATTATAGATAAAATATACCATTTTTCAAGAAGCAATCCGTGGATTGATGAGTGGTTTGACGAGTGCATGTTAGTTTATGATGATGAGACTTACGATAATCCTGCAATTAAGGAGCTGTATGATTCAATTAAAAATGCACTTTTCGATTACCGTGATAAATACAACAGATTAGTAGATATCTGTTCTGAGCCGGCAGGACCTGCAGCATATACAGGTGCTTTGCAGTCTGATCTGCTTGGAATTAATGAGATGATTAATTCACAGGATTTTGGAGAGCTTGGCAGAAGAATAAGAATATTTTCATTTGAAGCCCTGTCAAGAAAGAAGGATGCAGGAGCAGACCCGGATATTAAGGAATATGTTAAGGGGCAGCGAAAGTTGTTTAAAGATTACATAGGACGGCTTAATGATAAGATATTCTTGAAAGATGATGAGGGAATATTTGCAGACATGCAGGGGGCAGGCATCCAGATTCGGACTTTACTTAAAGTGGCAAAGGTGTATGCCAAGCGTGTTTCAGAGGTGAAGCGGGAGAAGGGTATAATTGATTTTAATGACATGGAACATCTTGCTCTTTCAATACTTGTAAAGAAAGAAGACGGAAAAGTTGTATACACAGAGACTGCAGACAAGCTTGCGAACAGATTTGAAGAGATACTGATAGACGAGTATCAGGATTCCAACCAGCTGCAGGAGGTTATTCTTAATGCGGTGTCGAAGACGAGACTGACAGGGGAGAATAATAATATATACATGGTTGGAGATGTAAAGCAGAGCATATACAAGTTCCGTCTTGCATGCCCGGAGCTTTTCATAGAGAAGTACGATACATACGGTGAGACTGGTGATAATGTAAGAATTGAATTACAGAAGAATTTCCGAAGTCGTGAGAATGTGCTTGAATGTGCCAATGATGTGTTTGGTCATATTATGAATAAGAATTTTTCGGGAATCGGGTATGACGAATCTGTAAGGCTTAATGCGGGATTTCCATATCCTGAATATAGTGACAGTAATTACGGTGATGAAGTCAACAAGAGTACAGATGTAATTCTTATATCTTCAGAAAATGAAGAAGAGGCTACAACAAGAGAGCTTGAGGCTGACAGGCTTGCAAAGCTGGTTGAGGGAATAGTTTCTTCAGGTGTAAATGTGTATGATGCAGATGAAAATGTATACAGACCGGCAGAATACAGGGATATAGTAATTCTTACAAGGTCAGTGACAGGCTGGGCAGATACATTTGCAGATGCCCTTATGGATAGGGGGATACCGGCATATACTGACTCGTCAACAGGATATTTCAGCGTGCGTGAGATACAGGTAATCTTAAGCATGCTTACAATAGTAGATAATCCTGTTCAGGAGATAAGTCTTGCGGCGGCAATGATGTCTTATTTTGGAGGATTTACGGCAGCAGAGCTTGGAATGGTGAGAAAGCTTGGCAGAGAGTATGTGGATACGAATGTGCATAATAATCTGTATGAACATTTGAAAGCAGTTGCAGTGCTTGGTGAAGCTGGGAAGGTGCAGGAGCCGGATGTTAAGCAGTTGTCCGGGAAATGTGCATTATTTCTTGCAAAGCTTACAGAATATCGTGACAAGAGCAGCGTTGAGTCACTATATGATCTGTGCTGGGAGATAATATATGATTCAGGCTACTACGATTATGTGGGAACAATGCCTGCCGGAGCACAGAGGCAGGCTAACTTAAATGTTCTGCTGGAAAGAGCAGCGGGATACGGCAAATCAAGTTATTCAGGTCTGTTTAATTTCTTAAGATATATTGAAAGACTTAAGAAGTTTGACGAAGATTTTGCAGAGGGGGCTGCCAGTCTTGATAATGAGAATCTTGTAAGAATTATGAGTATTCATAAGAGCAAAGGTCTGGAATTTCCGATTGTAATACTTGCTGGAGCGCATAAGAGCATTAACTTTATGGATGCAACAGCGCCGGTGCTTGTAGACCAGAACTTAGGAATTGCAGTTGATTATGTTGATCTTGAAAGAAGAACCAAGACACCTACCATAATAAAAGGTGCCATGGCAAGAAGAATTGTAAGGGAGTCGATATCAGAAGAAGAGAGACTTCTCTATGTTGCAATGACAAGAGCAAGAGAAAAGCTGATAATTACTGGAGTTGTAAAAGATGCAGACAAGACACTTGAGAAATACAGGGGAAGTGCAAAGCAGCTTGAAGCAGATGGAATGTTGTCTTACGCAGACAGTGAGAATATAAAGAACTATCTTGATATGATAATGCCAGTATGCCTTATGGATTCAGATAAATTGAAAGGCAGCTTTAAAGTTATGGTTGATGCCGGAGAGGATTCCTTGGCTGATGCGGATGAATCCGGAGAGCTGGCTGGTGCAGCGAATGCTGTTGAAATCGGGGAACTGGCTGATGAAATTAAGGAAGCTGTGTCTTATCCTTTATTAGATGAGCTTCCGGAATATGTTCCTGATGATAATGCAGCCGGCAGGATGAAGCTGACGGTTTCGCAGCTTAAGGCTATGCAGGCGGATGATGATTCAGAGGAAAATGCTTACATGGATGAATCTGTGAAGGCAGCACTTAAAAAGGAAGCAGACGATGAGCAGACAGACAGTGAAGCAATGGTTGAACTGTCAAATTCAATAATTCCTAAATTTATAAGCGGCAAGGAAGTAAAGCTTGCAGCTAATGAACGAGGCAGCGCATATCACAGGGTTATGGAATGTCTTGATTATTCAGTGAGCGTGAACCTCGAAGGAGTTAAAGCCGATATTGAGAGGATGTTAGAAACCTGCAAGATGAATGAATTGCAGGTGAAAAGTGTCAATCCGTGGGATATATATACATTTGTACAATCAGATACAGGCAGGAGAGTTGCAAATGCGGTGAACTGTGGCAGTGTCAGAAGGGAACAGCCTTTTGTATTTGAGTACGAAGGACAGCTTATACAGGGTATAATTGACTTGTATTTTGAAGAGGACGGAGAACTTGTGATTGTTGATTATAAGACCGACAGGGTTATGAAGGGCAAAGCGGGTGAAAAAGAGCTTGTTAAAAGATACGCAATCCAGCTTGATTATTATGCAAAAGCGCTGGCACAGCTTACCGGAAAAAACGTAAAAGAAAAAATTATATATTCATTTGCATTAGAAAAAGAAATAGTGTGTTAAAATGACAAAATTATTCTTTAATATGTAAAATGTGGTTGAAAACATTGTGCAATAATGTTAATATGAATTTGATTTGTGAATAAAACATATCAAATCTGCACAAAAATGTGTATATAGGAAAAGGAGAGGAAAAATGAAAAAGCAAGTAAAAAAATTTATGAGTGCATTACTTGCATGTGTAATGGTGGCAGTGTCAGTTATAGCATTTGACATGAACCCAGTACATGCAGCTTCTGGCGCAATAACAGAAGCATCAGGCTGGCTTGAGACAGCATATGTTAAGTGGACACCTGTAACAGGAGCTACAGGTTACAATGTATATGTTAAGTCTGCAAGTGCCTCAGATTCAGCTTATGTCCAGTTGGATGATGAGCTTATCAGAAAGTATCCGTCTTACATGAGAGCGGATGCTGTAGGATTAAAAGCAGGCGATTATGTTATGAAGATTGTTCCGCTGAACAATGGCAAGGAGAATACAGCAGCTGCTATCGTTTCAGATAAGCTTACTGTAAAATCACATGACAGAAGCGGATTCACATTTTCAAGTAATTCACCAGTAAAGAATGGTGTTGGTGCATATAACAACGATGGAACATTAAAGTCTGATGCATCTGTTCTTTATGTTACAGAAGCTAATAAGAATACAGTTAAGATGAAGATTGGTAACACAGAATATACAGGTGTAGCAGCTATTACACAGGCAATTAAGGCTAAGAATAACTGCCAGCCGGTTGCTATCCGTATTATCGGACAGGTTACATTAAGCGGACTTGCCTGCAAAGATGTATCATCAGCATATGCAATTGGTGTTAAGGGCGCATCTAACGTAACATTTGAGGGTATTGGTGATGATGCTACTTTATATGAAGCAGGTGTGGCTGTATTCCAGTCAACAGGCATAGAAGTAAGAAATCTTGGCCTTATGAACTGGGGCGGCGGAGGCGATGGAGATGGTATATCTCTTAAGCAGTCAGTTGGTGTATGGGTACATAACAACGATGTGTTCTACGGTAATGCTGGTTCAGATGGTGACCAGGCTAAGGGCGATGGCTCTATGGACTTAAAGGATAATTCTCAGTATGTAACAGTATCTTACAATCATTTCTGGGATTCAGGAAAGATGTCACTTTGTGGTATGAAGTCAGAATCGGGTGAGAACTGGATTACATATCACCATAACTGGTTTGACCATTCTGATTCAAGACATCCTCGTATCAGAACAATGTCAGTTCATGTATATAATAACTACTATGATGGCAATGCTAAATATGGTGTAGGCGCTGCAAAGGATAGCGAGGCATTCGTAGAGGCTAACTATTTCAGAAACTGTAATTATCCAATGCTCAGTTCAATGCAGGGCAGCGATGTTCTTGCAGGCGGAATATTCTCAAGCGAGAATGGTGGTGTCATCAAGGCATACAACAACTATATGGAAGGTCAGAAGTCTGTTATATATGCTAATTCGGATGCTGGTACAACAACTGCAAGTGCAACTGATTTCGATGCATATCTTGCAACATCAAGAAGTGAAACAGTACCTTCAACTTATAAGGCAAAGCAGGGTGGAAAGACATATTCTAATTTTGATACTAAGGTTGATTTAGGTGTTGATACTGCTGATATTGATGCACCTGCAGATGTTCCTTCAATTGTAACTAAGTATGCAGGACGTATTATGGGCGGAGATTTCAAGTGGACATTTGATAACAGTGTTGATGATACAAGCTATTCACTCAATAGGCCATTAAAGGATAAGCTTAATGCATACAAGACATCTCTTGTATCAGTAGGTGGTGGAAGCATATCTGGCACTTCACATACACATACATATGGTGAGTGGACAGTTGTTAAGGCTGCAACAGAGACAGAAACAGGTCTTAAGAGCCGCACATGTACAGGATGTGGTTATAATGAAACAGCAGTTATTCCAGCTATTGGAAAAGATACACCTGTTACACCTGACACACCGGTATCAGGAGATGCAAAGGTACATAACTTTACAGAATCAGGAACAACAAGTGACTTCTATAGTATTACAGGAAGTATAGCAACAAATAAAGGTACAGCAACATACAACGGTCTTACACTTACAAAATGCCTTAAGATGGAGTCATCAACAAGCATTAAGTTCACAGCACCATCCGCTGGAAAGCTTACACTTGTATTTGGCGGAACAACAGCAGCTTCTGGCAAGGGCGTAAAAGTTAATGGAACAAGCAAAAAAGTTGGTTCTGATGGTACATTAACAGTAGATGTTGCTAAGGGTGCTGTAACTGTAACAAAGGGAGATGCAATCAATCTTTTCTATATGATATATACACCATCTGGAACATCAGAGACAACACATACACATAAGTATGAGTCAAAGATAACAAAGCAGGCAACATGTACAGAGGCAGGAGTGCTTACATATACATGTACATCTACAACAGGAACATGTGACAAGAAGACATACACAGAAACAATCCCAGCAAAGGGACACAGCTTCAGTACAGAGTGGACAGTAGATGTTGAAGCAACAGAGACAACACCAGGAAGCAAGAGCCACCATTGTACAGTATGTGATGCGAAGACAGATGTTACAGAGATACCTGCAACAGGAGTTGTTGAAAAGAAGAATGGTCTTAGTAAGGCAGAAGATGGAAATTACTATTATTATGCAGATGATGTGGTAGATACAAGCTTTACAGGATTTGCAGACTGTGACAATGAAAGAATGTATGTAAAGAATGGTAAAGTTGACACAACATATACAAGTGTAGAACAGGATGGAGCAGACTGGGTATATGTAGAAAATGGAAAGATAAGATATGACTATACCGGAATCAGACAGAACAAATATGGATGGTGGAGAATCGAGAATGGAAAAGTTAATCTTAGCTATACAGGATTAGCAGACAATGAGAACGGAAGATTCTATATCCAGAACGGTAAAGTAAAGTTTGATTATACAAATTTAATCCAGGATGGAGCAGACTGGGTATATGTAAAGAATGGTCATGTAAAAA
>OGKG01001206.1_pt1 | contig 31645 bp, 18 predicted proteins | sample 1572201 | NCBI WGS metagenome assembly OGKG01 (sample SAMEA2582146, study PRJEB24529) | metagenome | biome: Human gut stool | place: China | collected 2011 | reverse complement strand
GCATAAATACCGGTTGATGAATGTTTTATTCGTCTTATCGCTTGAGTCTTTCGACTAACTCTTCCGTTGTAACATTATGCTGTTCACCCGATAGCATATTTTTCAGGGAGATAATACCTTCTTGCATTTCATTTTCGCCGATCAGGGCTACGAAAGGTATCTCTTTTTTATCTGCATAAGTCATCTGTTTTTTCATTTTAGCGGCTTCCGGATAAATTTCCACATTGATACCGGCTTCCCGCAGTTGTTTGAGAAGTGGTAAACAATATCTTTCTTCCTGCTTACCGAAATTGACGAAAAGGATCTGAGTGGTTGTCATATTATCTTTGGGAAACAGATCCAGTTGATTCATGACATCGAAAATACGGTCGGCACCGAAGGATATACCTACTCCCGACATATTTTTTAATCCGAAAATACCGGTCAGGTCATCATAACGTCCACCTCCGGTGATACTACCGATCTGGACATCTAAGGCTTTTACTTCAAAAATAGCACCGGTATAATAATTCAGTCCGCGAGCCAAAGTCAAATCGATTTCAAGCGATGATCGCAGAGACGAAGCAGATAGTTTTCGTAAAATATATTCCAACTCGTCTATACCTTTCAATCCCACCTCCGAGGCGGATAATTCCCTACGCAACACTTGTAACTTTTCTTCGTTGCTTCCCTGCAACAGAATCACCGGTTGCAATCGGGCGATGGCATCTTCGGACAAACCCTTTTCCCGTAATTCGTCATTCACCTTATCCAATCCTATCTTATCGAGCTTATCGATAGCGACCGTAATATCGACTATCTTATCGGGAGCACCTATCCACTCGGCTATCCCGCTCAATATCTTCCGATTGTTCAATTTAATAGCGACCCGTATTCCGAAACGGGCGAAAACCTCGTCTATCATTTGAATGAGTTCCACCTCGTTCAATAATGAATCGGAACCTACGACATCGGCATCGCATTGGTAAAATTCACGATAGCGTCCCTTTTGCGGACGGTCGGCTCGCCACACGGGCTGTATCTGATAACGTTTGAATGGAAACGTCAGTTCATTACGGTGCATCACGACGAAACGGGCGAAAGGAACCGTCAAATCATATCGTAACCCTTTCTCACATAACCGGCAAGACAAGCGGTTGAGATTACGCTCCTCTAAATCGGTCTCGGTAACATCGGAAAGAAAGTCTCCCGAATTAAGGACTTTAAACAAAAGTTTATCCCCCTCTTCTCCATACTTTCCCATCAAGGTCTGTAAAGTCTCCATCGCCGGAGTCTCGATTTGACGGAATCCATAAAGGCCGAAAACATGCTTTATCGTATTGAATATATAATTACGCTTCGCCATCTCTTCCACAGAGAAATCTCGCGTACCCTTCGGGATACAAGGTTTTGCCATCATATTTGATAATCTTATTCTATAAAATTTCTACGGGGAAAACCCCGATATAAATGAACTACAAAAATAGCGTAAACCAAAGACAGAAACAAATTTATCGGATTCTCCCGAAATACAGCCTATCTTCGCTTTTCATGCAAAGGTATAACATTTTTCTTTTCACCACATTTTCAGTTCTAAATTCTTAATATTAAGAAAATATTTTCAACTTTTCAAGTCGATGACTAAAAACGATAAGCTGTTCCTAATGAAATGCGGCCGACTCCGATGAAATGATGTGTATTGGGTATGTAGTCATATAACTTATCGTCCCACAACGTCATCGAGGGTTCCGCAAAAAGATCGAACGAACGGGAAACATTCCACCGGAATTGCAAACCTCCCTCGGCCACCCAACCGAGACCTCCATCACTGTTATAATTACTCCACCCTATACCGGTTCCCAACGAGGCTATCAGATGGAAACGACGATCGGGATCGGGTTCAAGAAGCGATGTAAGATTCAACAGATAATCGACATGAGCCGTCCCCAAGCAAAGAGTTTTCGATGTATGGGGTGCGATAAAATCATATCCCAAACCTATTTCCATACCCGATGCCGATGTAAACCATCTACCGAAAGAAAGGTCTGCCCCTACCGAAACCTTCCGATAACGATCCACCAAAATCGTTTCACTGAACAACGACGGACCTACCGAAACGGAAAAATAGTTTCTCTTATCGAAAGTTCGTTTTCCTCCCGCAACTGTATTCCCGCCCAATTTATAATTGAGGCCAACCATCAAACGAGCCTCCGGGTCGAAGCCCAAGCCATTGTCATTACGAGAAACACGAGATGCAAGAAGCTGAGGCTCGATAAACAAATCGATGCCCGAAGATACATTGAACCGTCCTTGTACTCCCGCTCTGACGCCATAAACAAATTCATTTTTCTTTTGGCTATTTCCGACTCCGGCATACACTCCGCCTAACGCAATGAGGTCAAACAACCTGTCGGAATTATATCCGACCGTAAAAGCCGACAGATTAAACATATAGTCGGCCGACAAAGCCAGCGACATATAACGTGGCGCCGCACCGTAATATCCATAATCCAAGCCCAACCGCCAAGCCGACAAAGGAGTGTACCACTTGCCGACAGAAACAGCCAATCCATGACCTCCCGCAAAATCATCGCCAGACCGTCTCAATACCCGTCCCGTATAGGCCAATGACAAGAAATATTTATCGGACAAGTCATAAGCGGCATGATTGGCCTTATAGTCATATCGATCGAGCTGATATTGCAGACCGACATTTAGAGAAGTCAACATGTCGACAGGCAAACCGGCGAAGCTCTCACGAGAATATTTTTTCCCGAAAGCCCTCACTTGGGGTTCGACAAACAATCCGATACCCGAACCTACATTCCACAATCCTTGCAAACTCAAACCCATACCGGGATAAAATCCCGAATTATAGCTGGTCGCATAGGATAGTACGGCTCCAACACCCAATGTCGCATGGAATATCCGAGAAGGATTATACCCATACAACGTCGAATTGATATTCCACAAATAATCGAGTTGTACAAGACCGAACTTGCGATAACCGGGTTGGGAATCGCCATACGCGCCTCCGCCTGCCGTCAAACGCACGCCCGACGCGGCCGTAAACCATTTGCCCAAATAAAGAGAAGCCATCGGCCCGATTCGATCCAAAGGATTAGTGCGCAACCCCTTATGCAGAATACCTGCTGCTCCTATATTTAAACCGTAAAACATGTGGTCGACAAAATTCTCGTTACGAAATTCTACGGTTTTCTCAAATGATCCGTGTTTCATTCCGTAAGCATAAAGATTGTAGGAAAGCCCCGCCGTAACAGTCGGCACGACATCGACCGAAGAGAACAAGTTTCGTTCCCAACGGTTATTTTGACTCACATTCAATCGAGGCTCGACAAATAAATCGAACATATCGTTGAGACGGAATGTCCCTTGCAAGCCTATACCCGCTCCGAATCCATGCTGGAAATAGCCCTCGGAAGAGACATAGTCGTAATTAAACCCGGCAACCCCGTTCAAATTAAAAAACCGATTGCTATCATACCCATAAAAAAGCGTGGAAAAATTCAACAAGTAATCGAGTTGGCCACCGACAGCCAATGTCCTGTATGGAGAGAACTCGGCATCGAGAGACGAATAATTTAACAATAAGCGAGCTCCCGAAACAGGATTCCACCACGTACCTATACCGCCGAAAATACGGAAACCCTTATTAGGCAAAGGATTGGAAAGCGAAGATTTCATCGCCCCTGCAAATCCGGCTCCCATCGTTAAATAAAGATCTCCTATACGACGAGGAAAATCAAAAGCATCCTCTTCCCTCGCCGACCGATTGAACGACGGCGATACAGGACGATATGTAAATCCGGCCAAAACAGCCGGTAACGGATCGACAGCGCTCAACCCGTCTTTCCAAGATTCGTTCGAAAACACATCGACACGAGGTTCCACAAATACAGCCCAATGATCCGATAGGCGAAACTCTCCGTGCAAACCTGCCCCCGCGCTCCACCGGGTATGCAATTTATCGTCTACGGCTACCGAATGAAAACCCGCACCCAATACCCCCGACATCTCGAACAGCCGGCTCGGATCATATCCGCCGAACAAAGCATGGAGATTAAACAGATAATCGAGTTGCAAGCCGAAAGAAGACTTATTATATAATTCGTCGGTTTTCAAATAACGCATCAATCCAGATAATCTCAAAGAAGAAACAGAAGTAAATCGATTTCCAATCGACAGCATAGCCGTAGCCCCGGGATCAAGAAGGAGCCCAGAACCGCTCGTCAATGTAGTCGCCATACCGCCTCCCGCAGAAACGAAGAAACCTTGATCGGCTCCGAAAAAAGGAGCTTTACGACGCACCGGGTCCGATAGTAAACGATAACCTAAGCCGGCCATCAACGAAGCCTCCCAGTCGTAACGCATCCAAGTCTTTATCCCGTCTATTCCGTCGGAATAAATTCCAATACGGGGTTCAAGATAGAAAAAGGTCAATGGAGAAAAATTAAACCTTGTCTGCATACCCAATCGAAATCCGCCGGCATGCGACCAATTGCCGGTACGATATAGTAACTGATATTCACCACCGGCGACACCGATTAACTCGAACATTCGAACGGGATTATCTTTATGCAGCAAAGAAGTAATATTCATCAAATAATCGGCAGACAAACCGACAAAATAGGGATTCACCCCTGCGAGCCCGTTATGTAACCCCGCATTTAACCCCACACGCATACCGTGCACCGGAGAAAACCAATCGCCTACCGTCAATCCTGCACGAAGCCCCAAACCGGGAGTAGCGAACAAAGAACCGGCCGAACGATCGAGAATCAGGCCTGCCTCCCCTGAAATAAAAAGATGGTCGCCAAATTTCTTTTTAGCATACCTTTCATTTTTGGCGGGCTTTTGCAAGGTATAATCCAACCCATTAAACTGATTATTCTCCGGTTGTTCCTGCGCAGCCGCACTAATCGTAAAAACAACGATTAAAAATAGCGGCAGTCGAACCACCGAAGTAAAACCGCGCATAATATATCTCATTTTCATACTTTAATCTTCCTGTTGTAACAAATCCAATACATCTCCATCGACACTGGCAACATCTCGTAACGACGGGTCTTTCTTGAACGCACTCTCCAAATAGGACAAAGCGAGAACCACCTCGTCGACACGATTAGCCGCCACGGCCTTGATATACTCCTCTTTGGCCGAATTTCCGAGCAGCTTCGCTTTTTCCCATGCTTGTTCGTTCGACTTAATAGCCAAAAGCATAAGCACTTCATTAAAAGGAGATTCCGCCGATATTTCCTGCATCACCTCGTTGTAACGGCCATTCAGCGCGGCGGCATAGACTTTCGCTTTATGATAAATACCTGTATCCGGTAAATCGAATGCCAAAGAGTCGGCTTGGGCATAACGCCCGGCAGACAACCAAGCGGCCACTTGGTTCAATCTTGTTTCATCGGGCAATTCCGGCATTTCGAGATAAGGTAAAAGCAGCTCTGAATCCGGCTCTCCCTTATCGATAAGAATGGCCGCCAAATCGGTAGCCGCAACCAAAAATTTGGGATAGACCTCCAATGCCCGGCGACATATCGCCTCACGCTCGGTAATCGAATCGGCAAGATTGTACAGCCGCCAAAATTCATTACGAGACAAAGATGCACTATCGCTACGATAGAGCGCTTCGACTTCTTCGTCTGTGAGATAACGGTATTGCGAAAATAACAGCTCATAACTTACTCGACGCAACCGAGGCAAATACCGGGAAGTTATCAAAGAGCGATAAAAAGGCAACGATACGACATTTCTCGACTGCCGGTTCGGATTATCGGGATATTTATCGATTATTTCCTGTATAGCATCGGACTCTCGGATTTTGTTATCCGCCCGAAGCAAATAGACCACCCGGTCCCAAGTCTCGACCGATGCTGTCGTATGCATATCTATTTGCCTCCGGGTAGACTCGTTCAACTCTTTAACGATGAGCGACATTGCCGATGCCATACGTTTCTGCGCCAACTGTTTGTTTCTCTCATAGTTCCCCTCCGGCGATGCCGTTCCTGTAATAGAAAAACTTTTTAACCGAGCATTCGGATCGTTCTCTACCTGATGCAATCGGGAAATAAGCCGGTTCAATTCCTCTCGGTTATCCCCATCGGCGAGATTCAAATCGCTCTTGTTCACTCTGAATGTAAGATTCACATCGCCCTTCGTATCCCGCAGTTGCATCTCTGGCTGCGGGAAAAAATTTTCGTTCTTTACCGCACTGCCGGGAATCTCGTATTCGAGGAAACGCAACGGGTTCACAACACCCCGGGCAATAACAAACGTATCGCGATAGAGCACCCGATTGTAATTTTCCATCGAGACCATCATATCGCAACGGAAATCGTCATTTACATTTTCTACATAGGTCGAGTCACTATACCCGACCAAATCGTCCTTGCGGGAAGAAGAACTTTTCACCTGAACATATCGCGACAAAGGGTCTTGACCCGAATCATAATCGTACATACGTTCCTGAGTAATGGCATACTCTTTCCCATCGAAAACCAAAGGTTCGAGAAAAATCATCTGTTCCCGAGTGACATTGTAAACACCCGGTTGTATAATCATACGGGCATTCGTAGAAAAAAGCTCTTTGGGAATTTTCACACGAGTGCGGATATGAAAATAATTTCCTTTCACTTCGATATCGGTGGGTTCGGGAACCACATTGTCGGTAATTCTCTTGGCAGAAACGACTACTTCTTCGAGAGCCACTGCCGAATGACGAAGCACGACATCGACCGTCAATTCCCCACGGACGGCAGCTTTACATTCTTCATATCCCAACGATGTAAACAATAACTCTCCTTCCGAATCGATTTTCACCAAATATTTTCCATCTTCATTCGTCGAGCCGATAAGTTTATTGGTTCCGGCATTATAGATACTCACCCGAAATAGCGGTTCCCCCTCGATATTGGTCACCGTTCCCCGTACATTTATATCACGCGCAGACAAAGGCAAAGCGCAAACGACACTCAAAATAAGCCCTATGAACAAGGAACAAAATTTATTGAGATTCAACATAACAATCTATCAATTAAAATCACTTAAATATATAAGAGAAAGATAGTCCCAGCCGAATAGGGACAGGCGACCATTTGGAAAGATTGGGTGTTGCCGGTTTTTCCTCTCCTTCCCGATAATCGAAAGCCCGTAACTTCGCCATACCGATACCCAACGTAGCTTCCATATTCCAATGACGACTAAGGACAAAAGCGTAGCCATAAGTAAGACCGGCGGCCCAAATATCGCCCTCATAAAGATGTTCTTTAAATTTCACATTATAAAGTCCACCCAACAAACTTATTCCCATGAAATGCCGAGCCATAGGCCTATTAAACCAATACCGCAACTCCGGCTGAAAACGGAAATGCGTGGCTTTCATATCGGCAATCGTAAACGAAAACGGATTAGCCGCAGCACTTATATCGAGGGTCAATCTTTGATTCAACCTCATTTCTACCGCCAAATTAGGCGATAATGTAGCCCAATCGATGAGATTACTTTTAAGAGCGACACGTTGTGCATTGACCATTTGAATATTCAGGATCACTCCCAAAATAATAAAGCATTTATTAAAAACCTTTTTCATACTTATTAACTAACCGGAAGCCGATCCCCCTTTTCAAAAAGCTTCACTCGAAGTTTTAAAACCGTTTCTTACCCAAGTATTAAATAACTCTCAAAAAACGGAACAAAAATATATAATTCATTCATATATGCAAAATAAGCTTATATTTTTATCTCTCATTTGTATAAAAAAAGGCTGTTATTCACATGAATAACAGCCCTTATTTTTTAATATTATAGAAGCAATGCTCTCTTAACTGTCCCGTCGCCCTCCTGCAAAAATAATAATGTAGTACACCAACGTTGCTAACGACCCCAACGCTGCCACTACATAAGTATATGCAGCCCATTTCAATGCGTCTTTGGCCTTGTCGTGAGTACTTGCATCGGTCACCCCGGCTCCGTTCAACCAAGCCAACGCCCTTTGACTGGCATTAATCTCCACCGGCAGAGTAATAAAACTAAACAAAGTCGTCGCAGCAAATAAAATTATACCCAATAGCATAATAGCCGGATAAGCCTGTATCGTGAGAATCCCTATCAATAAAATCCACTGTACCCAATTCGAAGCGAAGCTCACGAACGGCACAAGAGCCGAGCGCAAATTCAGGAAAGAATAAGAACGGGCATGTTGTACAGCATGTCCACATTCATGCGCAGCCACGGCAGCCGCTGCGACACTGTTGCCATAGTAAACATCACGGCTGAGGTTTACCGTATGTGTGGCCGGATTATAATGATCGGTCAAATGCCCATCGACCTGCGTTACAGAAACATCGTTTATTCCATTCTCCTGCAACATACGCATGGCAATATCCCGTCCTGTAAGGCCATAAGGAATGGGAATTTTAGAATAACGTTCGAATTTACTTTGCAATGTACGTTGTACCGCAAAGCTAACTAATGCAATGACTATAAATAATACGTAAACCATAATCTTCTTTTTTTAATATCAAATTCGCAGATTGCGCAAATATATAGGAAATAAGGGAATAGATGTGTTAATGCAAAAGTTATTATAACAAAAGAGTGTTAAACAAGGAATATCAGAACAAAAACTCCGAGATAAAGAAAAGACTCGAATCCGGAAAACATAAAAAAGTTTAATAAATTATCTCTTTCAAAATTTATTTATACATTTGCGTCTGACAATATAGTCAGACATATAAGACAAACTACATAGTTAAACTTAATTTATCATTCACATGCAAGGGGAAAAACAGTACAAAACAGGACTCGATGTAGGCTCTACAACAGCCAAAATAGTCATTATCGATGAATCCGGGCAAACCGTTTTCTCTCGTTATGAAAGACATAACGCCCAAGTGAACGATCTTCTTTCCGCCTATTTTCGGGAAGCCCGTCAAGAACTGGGCAACATCGAAACCTCTATCGCAGTTACCGGCTCGGTAGGCATGGGAACAGCAGAACAGCTACGAACCGAATTTATACAAGAGGTCGTAGCCGCCACCCGGTACGCCCAGCAACTATATCCATCTGCTTCGGCTTTGATCGACATCGGCGGAGAAGATGCCAAAGTCGTTCTCTTTCAAGGGAACCATATCGACCTTCGCATGAACGGGAATTGTGCCGGTGGTACAGGTGCGTTTATCGACCAAATGGCCGTACTGTTGGGAGTAGACATCGAAGAACTGAGCCGATTGGCTTTGCAAGCAGAGCATATACACCCGATAGCTGCCCGCTGCGGAGTCTTCTCCAAAACCGACATTCAAAATCTAGTCAGCAGGAACGTCCCGTTGGGCGACACCGCCGCCTCCATTTTCCATGCCGTCGCTGTACAAACCATCGTAACATTATCGCGAGGCTGGACATTCCACCCGCCTATTCTATTATGCGGCGGCCCCTTGACCTTCATTCCAGCCTTACGAAAAGCATTCGCCGATTATCTGCATTTGCAGGAGAGCGACTTTATTCTTCCTGCCGGCGGAAACCTTCTTCCCGCATTAGGCTGTGCCCTATGTGCCACGGAAGAAAAAGCAGTTTCTTTATCGACATTAGAAAATCTCATATCCCGAAGCACCGATATCACAACAAAAAACAGCCTGCCTCCGCTATTCGATTCCGAAACGGATTATGACAACTGGAAGAAAGAAAAAGCACATTATAACTGGCCCTCTGCCCCTCTCGTTCAAGGGATACAAGAAGCTGTATTGGGAATCGATTCAGGATCGACTACCACAAAAATAGTCGTGACAACCCCCGACGGCGCTATCCTTTTCTCGCACTACGCCCCCAATTTGGGGAATCCGATAGAAGCCGTCCGAAAAGGGTTGACCGAATTAAAAACACAATGCGATAAAAACGGGACAGTATTAAACATAACAGGCTCCTGTTCGACCGGATATGGAGAAGAATTGATAAAAGCGGCTTTCGGCCTCGACGGAAGCATGATAGAAACTATGGCCCATTACCGAGCCGCCCGACAAATGGCTCCCGATGTCTCTTTCATTCTCGACATCGGCGGACAAGACATGAAAGCTATTTTCGTCAAACAAGGAGCTATCACTCGCATGGAACTGAACGAAGCCTGCTCGTCGGGATGCGGTTCGTTCATCGAAACCTTCGCCCGCACATTGAAATACAACGTGTCCGATTTTGCCCGTTTCGCCTGTATGGCTTTGCACCCTTGCGACTTGGGCACACGCTGCACCGTCTTTATGAATTCAAAAATTAAACAGGTTTTGCGGGAAGGAGCGACAGTAGCAGATATAGCCGCAGGGTTGTCCTATTCGGTCGTAAAAAACTGTTTGTACAAAGTCTTGAAGTTAAAGGACGACAAAGAGTTGGAAGGAACGATTGTCGTTCAAGGAGGAACGATGCATAACGATGCGATCGTCCGTGCATTTGAATTGGAAACCGGTAAAACAGTCATACGAAGTAATTTACCCGAATTGATGGGAGCATACGGCTGCGCTTTACAAGCTGCGTCTCAAAAATCGAATTCGCGCACGATAAACCAACTACTCGAAACTACCGGATATACCAGCCGACAAATTCAATGCAACGGCTGTGAAAACAAATGTTTCGTATGCCGCTATACCTTCCCCAACGGTAATACGTTCTTCTCGGGAAACAAATGCGAACGAATTTTCACCAATCGGGGGGAAAGCGAAAAACCCGGACAGAACATATATACCGACAAATATGCTTTGTTGTTCGACCGGGAAACTTCGGAAACAGGCAACAGAACCATAGGTATACCCCGTGTCCTTAACATGTACGAGAACTATCCCTTTTGGCATGCTCTCTTTACTCGCTGCGGTATTCGGGTCGTACTGTCCGATATTTCAACTTTCGTCAGTTATGAGAAAGCTCTCAACTCGGTCATGTCGGACAACATCTGTTTCCCGGCCAAATTAGTGCACAGCCACATTCAAAACCTGATTCACAAGAAGGTGGAACGCATCTTCCTGCCATACGTTGTCTACGAGCACGAAAGCGACAAGAAAATGAACAACAGCTACAACTGCCCCATCGTCACCGGGTACTCCGATGTCATACGCAGTTCCATGTCGCCGGACATTCCGGTAGACTCTCCGGCCATCACTTTTGCCGACACTGGCTTACTCACCAAACAATGCACGAATTACCTAAGTTCTTGGGGCATATCGAAAAGAGATGCCGAGCAGGCTGTGAAATATGCGTTGAACGCCCAGAAACAATATTCGTCAGACATACGCCGAAAAGCCGAAAACATTGTCAGGGAAAGCCGCAGAAAAGAAGAACCGATTATCTTGCTCGCCGGACGCCCTTATCACACCGACCCGCTCATACAGCATAAACTTTCCGAAATGATAGCCAATCTGGGAGTAAACGTCATCTCGGACGACATAGTTAGAGACAACTCCGAGATAGAGACCCAAGACACTTATCTCATCAAACAATGGGCCTATATGAACCGAATCCTGAAAGCCGCAGAATGGACAGCCCGGCAAGGGAACGATATTCAATTCGTACAAATGACCTCTTTCGGCTGCGGACCCGACGCCTTTCTTCTCGACGAAGTAAGAGATATTCTACATCGTAACGGGAAACCCTTCACGCTTCTAAAAATAGACGATGTAAATAACATAGGTTCTCTGAAACTAAGAGTGCGTTCTTTGGTCGAAAGCCTGAAACAAACGCCGCTACGCGGAACGACAGAGAAATTCCGTACAACAGAAGTCTTTCGCAAAAAAGATCGAAACCGAAAAATCATAGCCCCTTTTATGTCGGAATACATCACACCTCTGTTAAAGCCGATTTTCAAATTGTCGGGGTACGACATAGAGGTATTGCCACCGAGCGATGCCTCCTCGGCCGAAACCGGTTTGAAGTACGCCAACAACGAGGTTTGCTATCCGGCCACACTCATTGTAGGCGACATTATCAATGCTTTGGAATCGGGGAAATACGATCTCAACAACACGGCCGTAGCCATTACTCAAACCGGAGGACAATGCCGCGCGACCAATTACTTGGCGCTTATTAAACGAGCCATGCTCGATGCCGGATTCGGAAATGTTCCCGTAGTCACATTGGGATTAGGGCGGAAAGTTTCCAACGAACAAGAAGGCTTCGAACTGAAATGGCAAAAGGTATTACCTATCGCACTCAATGCCCTGCTCTACACCGATACGCTTTCTAAATTTTATCATGCCTCGGTAGTCCGGGAAAAAGAACGGGGAGCCGCGGCCCGATTGAGAGACAAATATTTAAACCTCGCCGAGCGTCCCATTCTCGAAAACGAGCCTCACAAGTTAGTGGAATATATCCACCTTGCAGCCCGAGAATTCAACGATATCTGTATGGACAAAACCTGTCCCAAAATCGGTGTAGTGGGAGAAATATTCCTAAAATTCAATTCCTACGCTCATCAACACGTCGTACGCTTCTTGTGCGAACAAGGTATAGAAGTGGCTCCTCCCATTTTATTGCCGTTCTTTATGCAAGGATTCGTGAACCGCGAGAACAAGGAAAAACTACTCTTAGAAAAGAAATGTATACCTCATTTCCTATCCGACTTATTCTACCGATACATCGACAAACGGATAGCCCTGTTTAACAGAACGGCATCCACATTCCGGTATTTCACACCCTTTACCGACATCTATGAAGAAGCGGAAGAGACGAAAAATATTGTCTCGGGTGCAGCTCAATTCGGCGAAGGCTGGCTACTACCGGCCGAAATCATAGCGTTCACCAAACAGGGTATAAACAACGTCATATCGTTACAACCATTCGGCTGCATCGCCAACCACATCGTATCGAAAGGGATAGAAAAGAAGCTGCGTATGCTGTATCCTGAATTAAATTTATTATCTTTGGATTTTGACAGTGGGGTGAGCAGCGTAAACGTAACGAACCGATTATTACTTTTCACACACAATTTAAGTGCCTAAAAACAAACGACTATGAATTCAACTTCAACCATCGCTCACCAGAAGACAGAGCAAACCGAAAATATAGAATCGCGTATTATCGAGGCGGCAAAACAAGAATTTATAAAAAAAGGATTCGAGCAAACATCGATGAGCGATATTGCAGCGGTCGTAGGGATCAACCGTCCCACCCTGCATTATTATTTCAGGACAAAAGATAAAATGTTTCAAGCAGTTTTCGCCTCGATCGTTGCAAAATTTTTACCTCATATCGATACTATTTTTTCGACTCAGCAATCGTTCTCTGAAAAATTAGAAGATGTTATCGACGTCTATGTATCCATTTTCTCGACAAATCCTTTGCTCCCCAAATTCATCATAGGCGAAATTCAACGCGACGCCAACCATTTAATAGAAACTTTTTATAGTTTAAACCTCGATCAATATTTGAAACACATCGGAGAATTTCTTGAAAAAGAAATGGAAAGCGGAAACTTTAAGAAAGTACCCCTCCCCTTTATATTCATGACACTTTACAGCCAACTGGCTTTCCCTTTCCTCAGTAAGAACCTTACCATGAAACTCTTTTTCAATGAAGACAAAGATACATTCAATGCCTTTCTACAAGAATGGAAACAACACATTATCTCGCAAATCACCTATCTTTTGAAACCGTAAAAGACAAAACGAAAGGGGGTGTCGTAATGAATGATGCACCCTCTTTGTACATAAAAAAGAAGGGGCGCCACAATGCGCCCCTTCTTTCGTATAATACAAAACCAAGCTATTCGGCCGATGTAGCCAACGGGGCAGGAGTCGTATAAACACGAGCCTTCAACTCTTTGTCGAGCATATACAACCCGAAACCGTTATCTTTAATCATTTTCAAGCTATCGATTAATTCCTGAGCATTAGCCTCTTCTTCAATTTGCTCGTCGACAAACCATTTCAGCATATTGGCAGTACCGAAATCTTTTTCCTCATCGGCAAGCACACAAAGGTCATGAATCAGGGCGGTTACTTTTCTCTCATGAGCCAACGTATCTTCAAAAGCTTCGAGAGGCGATTTCCATTCGGTCTTCACACTGGCAATAGGAGCCAACGTTACTTTACCACCACACGAGAGCACATATTTCATAAATATAGTAGCATGAGCTTGTTCCTCTTGGAACTGTATAGAAAACCAATTAGCAAAACCTTGATTTCCAGCCGCTGCAAAATGGTTGGACATCGAAAGATATAAATAAGCCGACCAAAACTCGGCATTCACTTGGGCATTAAGAGCCTCTTCCATTTTCTTGCTAAGCATAATTCTATTGTTTTTATTTATTGTTTTACAAAAATATAATATAAAATTAGAACAAATCTAATTTTAATATTTTTTATATAACCGGGCTCTTATTTCTATAAAAACACGCCCCCGTCGAATCACTTCGCCGGAGGCGTAATACCCTATGGCAGTAGGGACTTAACTAATAATTTATCATATACTTCTTCTCAGAGTTCATTTAACAATCTTAGTACTATATCCGCCGCAACGCACTATATAAACGCCAGCGGGATAAGCAGACATATCAATAACTCCCGATCCTTCTACGAGTTGTTTCATCACGAGAGTACCGCTCATGTTATAAACAGCAGCCTCGACCAGCTGAGCCGACTCTACACGAACAGCCCCGTTAGAACGGTCGTAATAAACTTTCATCTGAGCAGCCACACTTTCTTCAACTGACGAAGGCTCGGTCGAAACGGTAAGTTTATCGAGACAAAAATACGTCGGCGTATTGATGCCATAATCACCCGTATCGCTCGACTCCATCGTAAAGTAAATTGAAGCAATCTGTCCCAATTCACTCAAATCGACCCATTCCCAAGTATCGTTCAATTTCCAGTCGTCGGCATTCTCAGAACGGTAATCGGCCAAATAATATTCCACGGTTCCTGTCTCTGTGCCTTGCTCATCGATACCGTGAGCAACTAATTTAAACCAATCTCCCTGCTCGAATTTAGTCGAATATGGATTCCCCTTCTCAATAGCATAATAGACATAAGGGTTGTTGCATACATAACACCCTACGGCATAATATGGAGCGGAAGTGTATACCTCGCAAGTTTTCGTATCGGAGGTCGATTCGGTATAGGCATCCCAATATGCACCTAAATAGGGAGTTCCCTCTCCGGCAAAGCCTCCCTTAGCCATACAGCCCCATTGATCATCGGTACCTGCCGATGCCGATATGGCAGTTACCTTGCTGGCAAAGAATCCATTTGAATAATTGGAATAAGGAGAAGCGTGCGAAAACATAAATTCTTGTGAATAAACAATCGCATCATTATTAAAAACATCTGCCCATAACCCGGACTCATCATACTCGATAGGAAAGTCTCCTGGATTCGACAAATCTAAAACGATGTTTTCCGCAAAAACCGCACTGCATACACAAACGGCAAAAACAAGTAATATTTTTCTCATGTCAAAAAAAATTTAATTAGTTAATATTTATTGTTTGATTATTCGAATATACTCAGTTCTATCGTTTGCACACACCGACAACACATAAATACCTGCCGGTAAAGAAGATACATTCAAACGAGACTTCGACCCGACCATCGTATCACGATAAACAGCCACACCTCGAAGATCGAATACAGTCAATTCTGCGCCAACACAAGCTCTCACCGTCAGAATATCCCTGACAGGATTAGGAGAAGCTACGATTTTCAAACTTTCTGCATCCTCAATTCCACTAACTTCGGTTACATGCACCGAAACCATTTTTGTCTCTACCCGCCCATTCGAATTGACCGTTAACGAGAAACTCGTATCGCCCAATTTCTCACCGGAAAGAATCAAATCATATCCCTCGATTCGGGCAGAAAGAATAGAGGGGTCTTCTACCTTGACTGTCGAAACGATCGCCGCAGAAAGATTATCGGCATCGGAAACACTCTCTAATAGCGAAATTTTTACAGGAGAACTACCCACCGACAAATTATCGGAAATCGAGATAACCGGATATTCATTATCGGGGAATACCGGCATAGCCGGGAACCAATAGTATTTTTCAGGAAGTAACGTATTCAACAGCTCGCCATTCGTCCCGTCCACTATGTGAATCCAATTGTTCATGTAATGGGACAGATAACCCGATTCCGTAGAAGTTACCACGACATTATCGGTCTGCGGATCCACTCTCAAACCCGCGCCATAGAACATCTGCACATACTCCCCGTCTTGATCGGGCAAAGTAAAAAACGATGCATTCAATTCATCGGTATCTATATTATAGCATACGACTTTATTTTTACTTTCGTCGGCAAAATAAAGAAGGTTAGATTTATATGCTGCACATAAACTCCCGGCATTCCATGCCCCCCATGTATCGGCGACCCGACAACCGGAGGGTAACGACCGAGCCCAAGTTTCGAACGAAACCGGATTTATTCTAACCAACGCATTCCCATCGGCAGCCCAAATATTTCCGTCTCGCCCCAACACAAGTGTCGCGATAGACGGAAGTTCGATAGTAGTTTGTAAGGTGTGGTTTTCGGCATCGATCACCAATACGCCCTCCGATTGCTTCGCAGCAAAGACATATTTACCGGCTCGGACCATAGAACCTATCTGACCCGAATAAAGACCTTCGTCATTCGAGGTCCCTTCTATCACATCGCCGACCTTCATGTTTTCAATATCGAAAACAAAAATTCCCGATGAACTTCCTATATATCCCGTCTTCTCATCTACACCCAAAAAGGAACGGCCGTCACCGCCGCCTATTTGATCAAAAGCCGCTATCTTTTCCAACGAAAAGGCATCGGCCACGACCAGTCGCCCCCCTGTCGATTCTTCTTCGGTCGACTTCGCCTGTTTGGAAATCAAAAAGAATTTTTCACCGTAAATCGTTCCGAACTGCGTTGTGACACCCAACTTCTCATCGGGATTCTCCCGACGGAATACCCGGTACAACATTCGGCCATCATTCGTCAGGAAATTAATGGTTCCGTTATCCCAGCCATACCAATCTTCATTGACAAAAAATATCCCTTGCGAATAATCGACAGTTTCCTGTATATATGGTTCTACCGCTACGGCATTGGCATAATCCGGTGTACCGCTACCGGGTTTATCGTAATAAAATATATAGGTATATCGATTTTGTACCGGCATTTTATTGATTTCGGTCTCAGCCTCGTTTCCGCTTTCGCTTCGAGCCAAACAATGCCATGCTCCATCTTCCGAGACCGAAGGCGAATTCCAATGGTCTTCTTTGTCGACACACTCCCATTTTTTGTAATTGTTCGGAGTCGCTGTAAACTGCCCCGTAGCATTATACTTAGGATAGGTCGTATCGCCGCCGACAACCAATGCAATGGTATTCTCTCCATTCAGGTCGAACCCCAATCCATCGACCGTGTAACCACCTTGCCGGCGCATCAGAGAAAACAAACGAGGGTCCGTTTTCACCACATCGTTCAACATTTCCACGATTGTAGTTTCCTCCTCCCCTTTATAGCCCCACGCCAACGTTTCGGGCGTTTTCCCGTCGTTCCAAGCGATGACTAACATGACTTCGACATTCCCTTCTCCTATCCAATAATTTATATCCGAAAAGGAAACGGCACGAACCGACATGGACCAACTGCCGAAAAAAGCTAAAAAAAGAAGTAAATATTTTCTCATCTTTCTATTTTTTTGGAAAGATGTCCCGGAGCCGAAACTCCGGGGACATCTTCGTTTTACTATTTCACAATCATAGACTTATCGCCTACAATCTTCTGGTTTTACATAAACTTTCGAAACTTCGATCGAACCGTCCTCATATACAGTTTTCACAATATTGATACCTTGTACGGGTCGAGGCAAAAGTTTCCCGTCCACCGAATAATATTCACGCAAACGCACCTCCTTTTCGACAGCCGGTTCATCGATACCGGTAGCCGTCGTTACCTTGAACAATATGTTAAACTGTTTATCCGACGTTGTCAATACCAAGTAGTAATAAGGATCGTTCGGCAAATCTTCTCCTTCACGAATTACGGTCACTTCGTTACCGGAGTACGACACGGTCAACTCCTGATCTTCGACAGGGAATCCGCTACGTATCAACATGGCCGAAACACTATCGGTATTAACGACAGTCCGATTAAACTCTATCACGAAAGTTTTCGTATCGGGTTTAACGTCTAACGCTTCCCCGCCATCGAAACTCATCGACGGAGTAGTCGATACTATTTCCAATTCATCTAACCACGGCATGATTACGAAATCCTTCCAATAGGTGGTCTGGGCATAGAATTGACAAGTTTGGGCAGGGACATAAATCCGGCAGGTTGTCGGCACTTTGGTAAATGTATTGGAACTTGCACCGGTCGGCGGTGTATTGTTAATATAGATACGTTCCAAAGAAGAACAACCATTAAACGTATAAGTGGAAACCGAAGCTATTTTGCCATTGGCAACTACTTTTTTTAACTTAGCATCATTGCGGAACAAACTCGATCCCAACGTAGTTATCCCCGTTCCCAAAACAGCTTCTGTCAAACTGGAACAGCCATAGAATACCGAAGCTCCCAAAGAGGTTACTTTATCGGAAAGATGTACCGAAGTAAGACTTGTACAACCGTAAAATGCATTCGTCCCGATAGAAGTTATCGATTCGGTAACCGGCAATGATTTCAAGCCCTTACAATTATAAAAAGCAGAATTGCCGATAGAAGTCACTTTTTCCGAAAGTTCTACATTAACCAGATTCGTACAGCCGTGGAACATATAATTCGGCACAGAAGTAACGCCACCCCCTATTTTTGCAGATTCCAATCCCGTACAGCTTTGGAACACATAAGTTCCCAGTTTAGTAACCCGATCGGGAATAACTACCGATGTTAATTTCGTACAGCTTTTGAAAGCATAATCTTTTATCTCGGTAATGCTTGCTGTCAGCGGCAACTCGGTAAAGGCCGTACTTTGGAAAGCATATTTGCCGATCCCAGTAATATTCTCCGGCAGAACGACCGACGTCAAAGCGGAACAGCTGCTAAACATATAATCGGGAATAGAGCTTATACCTGTACCCAAAGTCGCCGATGTCAACTTCGTGCATTTCTCAAAGGCATAACTACCGATCGAGGTCACACTATTCGGAATAACAAGCGACTCTATCGCAGAGCAACCCGAAAACACATAATTACCGAGCGAAGTAATCTTATCGTTCAAAGGAATATCGACCAACGATAAACAACCTTTAAATGCGCTCGCCCCGATTTCGGTTACCGACGGACAAGATATCTGCGTTAACGCAGAACATGTATTAAACGTATAGTCACTTATTTTCGTCACACCTGTCCCGATAGTTACCGTTTCCAACGACTTGCAACCGCTAAATGCATAGCTGCCCAATTCGGTCACGCTATTGGGAATATTCAACGTTTGAACCGATACACCATAGAAAGCCCTGCTGCCGATCGACTGCAAGCCATCGTTAAAAGTTATGGCCGTTAAAGGATTATTATAAAAAGCCCAATCACCTATCGTTCTCACCGTAGCAGGCAAAACAAGAGAAGAAATTTTCGCACTGGCAAACGCACGTTCTCCAATAGTTTCGAGAGCACTTCCGAATGTTACGGATTCCAATTTATCACAATCGCTGAAAGCATAATTACCGATAGCGGTCAAACTATTTCCCAACGAAACGGTGGCCAAAGAAGCACACTTGTTAAAGGCATAGTTACCAAGAATACTCACACCGTCGGGTAATACGACCGATTTCACAGCAGTCTCGGCAAAAGCATAATCGCCGATTGTTTTCAAGGAAGAAGATGAACGCTCCTGTGTACCCAAAGTCACCGTCGCCAAAGAACTGCAACCGTAAAAAGCATAATTGCCGAGCGTTTCGACCCCATTCGGTATCGCAATTTCAGTCAAAGCGGAACAGCCGTTAAAAGTGGCTTCGCCAATAGTCGAAACATTTCCTAACCCGACAGCATTCAAAGCAGAACAACCGGCAAATGTACGAGTACCCACCGAGGATACCGTAACCGGCAATTCCACCGATTGCAAAGCCGAACAGCCATAAAAAGCCGAATCGCCCAATAAAGTCAAAGAGTTCCCCAGAGCAGCCGAAGCCAACTTCGTACAACCCTTGAAAGCCAAAGCCCCTATCGATTCCATACCTGCCGGCATACTTACACCGGTCAAAGCGATACAATTCTCAAAGGCCGAGCGACCTATACTCTTCAATCCTTCACCCAAAGAGAGGGTTGCCAAAAGAGGACAATCGCCGAAAGCCTCATTACCGATCGAAACCGTTTGCGCAGGCAACTCCACAGATGTCAAACGGCTGCATCCGTAAAATGCCCCTTCGCCGATTGTTTTCAAAGTCGAAGGAAAAGTAACCGAAGTCAATTTAGCACACCCCATAAAAGCCATATCGTCGATACCGACTACCGTGTAAGATTCTCCCTCTATCAGGATAGTTTGTGGGATCGTCAAAATCCCCAAAAAAGAGGCATACGAATCGTCATACACCACGAGGGCAGTTCCCGGTTCCTCTCCCGGAGCGGCTATTACCGATTTATCGCCGACAACGAGCGTAACCGTATCGGTAGAAATCGTATCGAGCATGTTGCTCACCACACAATAATAACGCCCAGCATCGGAAGTTTCCGCCGAAACGATCGAATAAGACGACGCTTCGGCATCTTGTATGGCTACTTCGTCTTTGTACCACTGGAAATACAAACTATCGCCTTTGAACTCAGGGGCAAAAGTTACTGATTCTCCCGGAGAAACCGTCAAATCTTCGGGTTGAACTTTCACAGAAGGAGCTGTCGGCCCGTTTTTAGGAGCCGGCGCAAGAGGTTTCCACGGTTGAGACGACATGTTTACCGAAAAATTCCAACCGTCCCAACAACCGTCAGTCAATTTACGGCCTGTAATTCCGGTCCCGGAGTATCCCCAGGGATCGCTATCGCTCGATTTCAACCAATAAGACCAATACCCTTGATACCAGCCCGATTGCCAATAGTCCTCGGGATCGGTACAGGTCCAACCGTCATATCCATACGACGAAGAAAAGATTACCCCGTTCTCATCAGGGGAAAGTGTTACTCCGTCCTTAGTAATAGAAAAATCGCCACTCTTGTTAACATCGTACCCAAAACCCGATACAGTGCTACCATACGCCGTTCCTGTTTCGGTCATAATGAAAAAACGAGGGTCGGAAGCAGCGATTGTACGCGCCATCGTTTCGCCGGTAGCTTCACCGTCCCAACGAAATCCCCAAACCAACGCCGAGGTTTCACTCTCGGCATTCCATTGTACGACGAACGCAGCGCGATTGGCCCCTTCGCCAGACCAGTTTTCGATCATGTCCATCGTGAAAGTTCCATCGGCAATCACCCTCGGCGATACCATCTGCGGCTTTGCCGTAGGGTGCGGACGACCTTGCACAAGGACTTGTGCAGGTAATTGTAAAACCGCAAACAGCAATACCATCAAAGCATAAATCTTTCTCATCTTTGTTAAACTTTTAAGTATTAAATAAATAGTTCTTTCTCATTCAATACTTGCAAGATACACCACTTATATGCTTCCAAAACTTTCCCGGACTTCCCGGCGTTTTTTTGTCACAGCTCATACCTCGCAAGCTTTTCGGACAATACACACGGCAGGTCTTCTGACTTACTCCGGTAACCGATGCCTTCCCAATCGTCATAATCAGTGGCTTTCAGTATTCTCGGGACCTTTTTGTGGAGCTTACAGCAGCGGGACTGTTCGGGACTTACACCCGATTCCCTTTTAATCGGCGGACCTTTTTCAAGTAGCCGAACCTGTGTGCACTATATTTTTTTAGTTATTTTCCTCTCGTTTCTTTCTATTTTTTCATAGTCATTCTTCTATATGTAAATCGGTAACACCCATTACTTCGGTCGAACATTCGCCCAACCAACCGTTGAATTGGTTCACTCCCGTATAAATTTTTATGAAATCGACACCCGGTAAATCGACCGGATTACCTTCGCTATCCACCGCCCAATCGATTTTAAAATTGGACTTTTCGCTACTGTTGGGGTGATTATCCGCATAACCCCAATCGTATGCGTAAAGGACATAATAACTCCCGTTTCCACTCTCGTCGATAGCGTTATCGGCAAGCCTGCTCCCTTTGAAAGTTATCGAACTTTCCGAAATCCATTGCGGATAATACGGTTGCTTATGGAAAGTGAGTTGCGATATATATCCTGTATTTCCATAATTGTCGGTCCACCGGACATACGTAGAATCCGTGATATTCGGATTGGAACAAGTCACCGGCTCCTTGTTTTCATCGGGTCGATAGTAGGTTATCTCATAATTCTTCAAAGTCTCTTTTTTATAATATTCGCTACCGGCCAACTCGTACCATTCATCATCGGGAACGCCATTCCCGTTCGTATCGACCGAGACCATCACTATCCCGGGTTCGCTACTACCTCCCAACGGGGCATCGGGACGAGGATTGTCATTGGCATAAAATGCGTTACCCAATATTTTGAAATCGTATTCTCCCGGCCGATTGACAATCGTATGGTCGAAACCGACGACAATATATCCGCCGTAGCCTCCCAACGTGACCATCGTACGGGCGTCGTATGCCAAACAATCTTCGACTTTCTGCCGCATAGATTCTTCGGTATCTCCCTCGGTATATCTCGGAAGCTCATTGACAAACTGTCCCGGTGCAGGGCGATATTCATAAACCTTAGTTATGTAAGGGCTATAAGCTACCTCTTCTTTGCGAACGACAATACGCATAAGATGGGTTATGGGATTAGCCGCATCATAAATCTGGAATCGCAACCGATATGTTCCCGTTTCACTTGCTACAAACGTATAATCGCGTGTCGTCGCCACAATCGAATCGGTGACAGATACCGAATCGGACTCGTAAGAAAGAGCCCATTCGTATCGTTCTCCGGTAAAACCCGGGTGTAACGTCAAGCCCTTCATGCGTTCCACTACATACGTATCGTCAAGCCCTAATGTAATCATAGAAGGATTATCGGACTGACAAGAGGCTATCAGCAAAATCAAAGCCATCGACAAAACATACCACACTTTCTTCATATCGGTTTATTTATTTTTATACAAAAAAGCCATGTGCGCCGGAATATCCCCGGTACGAACGCTCCATTTTCTTATCCCGTCCCGTCCATAACAATGCAGATTTCCGCTCGACACGTAATTCTTGGCATCCGTTACATAAACGTCTCCGGTCTCGGGATTTACTTTCAATCCATAAGGGATTTCTATATCGGTTTCCGTACCGTCCTTAATAAAACTATTTGAAATCAATTCCCCGGTACGAACATCGATAATACCGTAAGTAACATTATTTTCTTGCGAAATATTACTCCACTCCACGCTATACAGATAAAGCGAATCGCCGCAAATATCCATCTCGCTGCAAGAGACATTCAAAGTATCTCTCACCTCCATGCGGTTTGTACGCTTATCTTTTTCCAGAACGAAAAGACGGGAAGGAATCTTCTCATAATCACCCCGAGATGAAACCCATAATTTCCCGTATTTATCCGCCCGGATACGATGCAAGTTAATTCCTACGGGAATCTTTCGTATCTGCGTCATCGTTTCGATATCGATCACCGAAACCGTATTATCATAATTCGGTTTACGATAACCGCCTGAATTAGCCACATAAATAAGGCCGTCTTGAATGACCAACTCATCGGGTTGATAACCCACCGTTACTTCGGCCGTAATTTCGAGAGTAGCGGTATCGACTTGAAAGACAGCTCCGAGCTGAGCATTCGGGTCTATCCCTACCGGACCTACATAAGCCGAAACATAAGCAAAACCTTTATCGAAGGCGATATATCGGCAATTAGGTATGTCCACTTGTCCCAATCGCTGACAAGAACGAGCATCGAGGACTTCGACCTTATGCGAACAGTTGATAACCGCATACATCTTGGAACCATATATCTGGACATCGTTACCCACATCGCCCAATTCCTTTACCACGTTAGGATTCTTCTCGGCATACAAGTTACGGACATAATAGCCGTTATCGAAATCGACGAAATCGAGCGTACATTTATTCGAACCCATATTCCCCTCGTTCAACAAATAAAGTCCGGCATAATCAGACCGGCTGTTGTCTCCGAGCGGCAATCGTTCATATTCCGCCAAGATAATGACCTCGTCTTCCCGACAGGAAGTCATCAACGATATTCCCGCCAGCAGGATACACGAAACAATATGTGCGACAACCGATCTCATTACAATTCAATGGCAATTCCAAAACGATAGTTACGCATGGGCATAGGATAATTAAGAACGACGTCGTATGCCTGATCAAACACATTATTAACCTCGGCCGTCACTTTCAGGTTCACCGATTTTATCCGAAACGATTTCACCAAAGATATATCGCTCGTGTACCACGGCTGCACATAATTATATTCGATATTTTCTTGCTGATTGTACCGTTCCCCTACATATACGAAACTATAATTCAAACTCCAATCGTCATAGCTCAAATTCAATATGGCCGATCCGCTATGCCAGGGTATATACGGAATCTGGTCGCGGTAATAGTTATCCCGAGGACTGGTTATATCTATCGCCTCTTGATAGGTGTATTGCACCTTCGTCATTAAACTTATTTCATACGGCAAACGGAAAGTCGCCGTAGCCTGAACGTCGACACCCCGGATATCGACTTTACCGAGATTGAGCATAGTCCACCGGAACTGCTGTCCTTTGGGATAGGCGATAATCTTGTCGGAAACGAGGTTATAATAAACGTCGGCCCCTGCATGAAACCCCGAAAGGAAACCCGTTTTCGGAGCGACAGCATAAGTAAATCCCACATTGTATTGCGTAGCGCTCTCGGGCTTCAACACCGAGTTACCCATATCGGCATAGTACAAGTCATTGAAGGTGGGCATACGATATATCTGTTTATAAAAAGCGCGAAACACCCAATTGTATTTTTTAAACGGTTGATAAGAAAGAAATACCGCCGGAGTCACTTTACTTTTATTAGGCGCTTTTACTTGTCCCGATGCTTTCTCATCGACCAAAGTCGCCAAAACACTGGCCTGCATTTTCAAACGGTCGGCAAGGGAAAAAGCCGTTGCCGCCGAAATCCAGTGCGTGTACCGATCGGCCGACATGTACTCCGACAAACCATTCCACTGCATATCGTATGCCACCGAGACGTCCCAATTTCTGAATATCGAATACTTATTGGCTACCGAGACATAAACCTCTCGTTGTTTATACTGGTTGTCGACCCGCATCAGCTTATCGTCGTTATTCATATAATGGGTATAATCGAAAGCATACTTGGCATTCACCTTAATCCCATATTTGCGAGTAATATCCTGTTGATAGACACCCTGCACGAAAGAATTCCGATCCCACAAACGCTCTCCGTTGCGCCACACGTTATTGACGATAGCCCCCGGAATCCCCCGCTCGGAACTATAATGATAAACATAGGCTTTCCAATAACCGTTGGGCAAGTAACCTTGCAATCCTCCCTCGAACCGAACGGCATCGATGTCTCCGTTTTTACGGGTAGCCGTGGTATCGTATGCCGTCTCTCCCGAAGGAGTCACCCGCCGGTAACGGAATTTATATTTCCCGCTCGAATTGATCCACTCGCTATTGAATGTCATGCTGACCGTCTCGCTAAGTTTATATTCAAACAGAACCGAAGGATTCAGCAAATCGAATGACCCGGCCTTCACAGATGCTTTCAAATGCGATTTTTCTCCCGGTTTAAATTTAGGGCGACGTGTCGTCAAATAGATAGAGCCCGCCGAACCGAACTCCCGGGCAGACTGGAATATCTCGCTTTTTTGACCGTTATACAACGATATTTCCTCTATATTTTCAAGCGAAAACTTGCCCAAATCCACTTGTCCGTTCTGAGCATTTCCCAACTGAATTCCATTATAATAAACACCCATGTGGTTTGTACCCATGCTGCGAATGTTGACAGTTTTCAATCCTCCCACGCCACCGTAGTCCTTAATTTGCAAACCGGAAAAATAACGTATGGCATCGGCGACCGAAAAACTATTCAACGCTTTCAGTTCCTTTCCGGTGAGCTTCTGCGAAGGAATCACTTCGTTATACCGGTTGGCGGTAACCATTATCTCTCCCAATGTCTGTATCGAGTCAAGAGAAGAAGAATCGGCATTCGCTTGTCCCACACCGCAAAGCAGCGACACCATCATACCCCACACACATCGATAAAAAGTCTTCATCGGCCTATCCTTTCATAAACAGCCTTCGGGTATAATGCCTAAAAATCCATGCAAACAAGCGGCCTTATATTTACTCCGCAGATTCACAAGCTCTACCCCACGAAAGCTAATGACAAACAGCATGGCAGGTCTTCTGACTTACTCCGGTAACCGAGGCCTTCCCAATCGTCATAATCAGTGGCTTTCAGTATTCTCGGAACCTTTTTTGGAGTTCACAGCAGCGGGACTGTTCGGGATTCACACCCGATTCCCTTTTCATTCTACACCCCGACCGGGGCTTTGAAACCAATGCGTTGCAAAGGTAACATAAATTATCGACTCCTTTCTATTTTTTATTAAAAATATTCCAAACCAAACATACAATCCAATCGTTACTTCAAAAAAATAGAAATTTATTTTATCCGAAAAATAATGTGTACAAATTTGTATTAATCATAAATTTTACCGAATATTGTGAACATATTCGTTGAAGATAATACGCATGGAGGAAAACAAGATTTTGAAAAACAATAGTATCCCTCTGAAAATCTGGCGATTTTATATGGAAGGATTTCGAAACATGACCTTAGGTAAAACTCTTTGGGCAATTATCCTCATCAAGTTGTTCATCATGTTTTTTATCTTGCGGTTATTCTTTTTCCCCAATATCTTGCAACAGAAATACGATACCGACGAGGAGAGAGCCAACCAAGTCATCGAGAATCTCATTACTCCGAATAATCCTAAAAATCAACAATCATAAGTAACCATGAACGATCTTTTTTCCCTTGTAGATTGGTCGAGAGCACAATTCGCACTCACCGCCATTTACCACTGGCTATTTGTTCCCCTTACATTGGGACTGGGAGTAATCGTGGGTATAATGGAAACCATTTATTACCGTACTGGCGACGAACGGTGGAAAACGATTACCAAGTATTGGATGACCCTTTTCGGGGTCAATTTTGCAATCGGAGTAGCAACGGGGATTATCCTCGAATTTCAGTTCGGTACGAACTGGTCGAATTATAGCTGGTTCGTAGGCGATATTTTCGGAGCTCCCCTTGCCATAGAAGGAATTATGGCCTTTTTTATGGAAGCGACTTTCATCGCAGTCATGTTTTTCGGCTGGAACAAAGTCAGCAAAAGATTCCATTTGGCCTCTACATGGCTCACGGCAATAGGCGCTACCATATCGGCTCTTTGGATATTGGTGGCCAATTCATGGATGCAATACCCTGTGGGTATGAAATTCGACCCGGAAACTGCACGAAACGTTATGGACGATTTCTGGGCACTGGTACTCTCACCCGTTGCTGTCAACAAATTTTTCCATGCCGTCTCGTCCGGCTGGGTATTGGGCGGTATATTCGTAGTGGGGGTAAGCGCTTGGTATCTGATTAAAAACCGGGAGAATTTCTTAGCCCGTAACAGCATTCGTGTGGGAGCTTGGGTAGGATTGATAGGCACGCTCGTCGTAGCCTACACGGGCGACGGGTCCGCTTATCAGGTCGCAGACAAGCAGCCTATGAAACTGGCGGCTATGGAAGGAGTTTACAACGGTAAAAACGGACAAGAACTCATCGCTTTCGGGATACTCAATCCCGACAAGAAATACGACAACGACGAGAAAGAATTTCTTTTCGACATACCCATACCCAAACTGTTATCCATCTTGGCGACCCGGGAAATCGACGGATTCGTTCCCGGAATCAACGATATTATTAACGGAGGTTACGTCGACAAAAATCTGAAAGGAGAGGAAATCATCGCTCTTTCCGCCCAAGAAAAGATGGAGCGAGGCCGTTTAGCCATCGCAGCTCTCGCCGACTTCAACACCGCCAGAAAGGACAACGACACAGAGGCCATGAACGAAGCCAAAGCAAGGTTAGAGGCAAACTATGAATATTTCGGTTACGGATATATCGACTCGGTAGAACAGCTCATTCCACATGTGCCGTTCGTATTCTATTCGTTCCACATCATGATTATTTTAGGAGGCTATTTCCTCTTGTTCTTTATTTTCATTTTGGTGTTATCCTATAAAGAGAAATTGCAAAAGTTGAAATGGGTGCTATGGATTGCCGTTCTAACGATTCCTCTCGGATATGTCTGCTTGGAATCAGGCTGGATCGTAGCGGAAATGGGACGCCAACCGTGGGTGATACAAGATATCATGCCTACCTTCGCAGCGATCTCTAACATCGAAGTGGCCTCGGTGCAAACGACATTCTGGATGTTTGCCGTCCTGTTCACCGTACTGTTGATCGCCGAAGTAGGCATCATGTTGAAACAAATAAAAAAAGGAACCGAACAAAAATAAAAAACTATGGAACTGAATGAATTATTTTACCAGAACTACTGGTGGTTTCTTATATCGCTGTTAGGTGCGTTATTGGTATTCCTGTTGTTCGTACAAGGCGGTCAATCCCTATTGGCAGTCATGGGTAAAACCGAAACCGAGAAAAGCATGATGGTGAACTCCTTAGGCCGCAAATGGGAATTTACATTCACCACCCTCGTCGTATTCGGAGGAGCGTTCTTCGCCTCGTTTCCTCTATTTTATTCGACCAGTTTCGGCGGAGCCTATTGGTTATGGATGGCCATACTGTTCAGCTTTATCATACAAGCCGTATCATACGAATACCGTTCAAAGAGCGGGAATTTCCTCGGGAAAAAGACCTACGACACCTTTCTTTTAATCAATGGTATCGTCGGTCCCGTATTATTAGGTATAGCCGTAGGCTCGTTTTTCACAGGATCGGACTTTATCGTCGACAAAGGGAACTTGACAACCATAGGCTCTCCGGTTATCAGCAGTTGGACAAACGATTGGCACGGGTTGGAAGCTATTCTCGATGTCCGTAATCTCTTACTCGGATTTACTGTTCTATTTCTTGCCCGTACGCAAGGAGCCTTATATTTCATGAACAATATCAAGAACGACAGTATTTTCGAGAAATCCCGGAAACAAGTATTATTCAACGGCGTTTTATTCGTTATTCTCTTCCTATCGTTCGTTACAGCTACTCTGTTGGCCGACGGCTATGAAGTAGCTACCGATTCGGGCATTATCGCCGTTCGTCCCTACAAATATTTCTTCAATTTCGTGGAAATGCCGTGGGTCGCTATTCTGTTTTTGGCAGGAGTCGTTTTGGTGTTGTACGCCCTTATCCGTTCCGTATTCGGTCAACACTTCACAAAAGGAATCTGGTTTTCGGGTATAGGAACGATCTTAGTAGTTCTCAGTCTGTTTTTCATTGCCGGATATAACCATACGGCTTATTATCCCTCGTCCGTAGACATGCAAAGTTCACTGACGATTTACAATAGTTCTTCCAGCTTGTTCACCTTGAAAACCATGAGTATAGTATCGTTACTTATCCCATTTGTTCTCGCCTATATCGTTTACGTCTGGCGAGCTATGGATGCCAAGCCTATCACTGCCCAAGAAATGGAAAGCAACGAACACAAATATTGACACTTGCGTATTCGCAGAAAAGAGCTTACTTTTGTTCGTTAAAGTAAGCTCTTTTTTATGGACGATACCTACCTCACCATATCGCGCACCTCGGAAGGAATTTATAAAGAAAAGATGAGTAAATTCCTTGCATTCGCCATACCGGTTTCATCGGTGGAAGACGTCAAAAAGCAACTCGAAAAATATCAAAAGGAGTATTACGATGCTCGTCATGTCTGCTGGGCATATATGCTAGGGCCCCAACGAACCGATTTTCGCTCGAACGATAACGGAGAACCTTCGGGAACGGCCGGAAAACCTATCCTCGGACAAATCAATTCGGCGGGACTAACCGATATTCTCATTGTCGTCGTCCGATACTTCGGTGGAATAAAATTAGGCACGAGCGGACTAATCGTCGCCTATCGCGAAGCCGCCTCCGAAGCCATTGCCGCAAACGAAATAATCGAACGGCAAGTCGAAGACGAGGTACATTTCGGATTCGAATACCCTCTGATGAACGAAGTTATGCGTATCGTCAAGGAAGAAGGACCCACCATCGTATCTCAAATATTCGATATGGATTGCGAGATGACCCTACGCATACGCCGTTCGCTGATGGACAATTTAAAAAAACGTTTATCCAAAGTAGACGGAGTTCATTTTATAAATGAAGAATAAACAATATGACAGAAAAAGAGAAAATGGAAAAGGGTGAATTGTACGATGCCGCAATCCCCGAACTAATCGAACAATTGCTATCTACCCGAGATAAAATTTTTGAACTCAATCATCTGAGGCCCTCTCAATTAGAAGAAAGAGAAAAACTTATTCGGGAAATCATTGGTACTACACCCGAAAAATTCATAATCATATCGCCTTTCTTTTGCGACTATGGGCATAACATTCACTTGGGCAAAAATTTCTTTGCCAACTATAATTGCACTCTTTTGGATGTTGCAAAGATCAAGATTGGTGACAACTGCCAGATGGCACCAAATGTCGCAATCTACACAGCTGGCCATCCAATTCACCCAGTTAGCAGAAATTCCGCCTATGAGTACGGCAAAGAAGTCACAATCGGTGACAATGTATGGCTCGGCGGCAACACCGTTGTCTGCCCGGGTGTACACATTGGAAACAATGTTGTCATCGGTGCCGGAAGCGTTGTGACAAAAGATATCCCGGACTGGTCGATCGCCGCGGGAAATCCATGCCGTGTTATCCGTAAAATAACAGAAGAGGATAAAAGAAAATTGTTTCATGACGAAGAGATTGATGATGAAGCATGGGAGATGATATGTGCGCAGAAGGAAAAATAAAATGACGGTGCGGGAGCATAACTTTCGTTGATAAAAGAAAAAGCCTGCGTGTACGAAATGTGTATATATTGCATTTCGTACACGCAGGCAAAAAAGTAGTTGTTGTGGAACAAAATAAAACAATGTTACGATTCCACGGCATTCTGTTTTACGCGTGCCATTGCTTTTGCAACCGGCGGGATACTGATGATGATTAAGGTAATGACTGCCTCCGGTACTAAGTAAGAAGCCTGATATCCCAATGAATAAAGTACCGGGTTCATACCTTCTGGTGCATAGGATGCGAAAAATACATCACCTGAGATCTTAGCAAATATAAAGCGTCCGATCACACCGACGATATATCCGATCTGAAGTCCCCATTTTTTCTTATTGAAAAATCCTGCAAGACCAAGTGCACCAAATGCAAGCGGGTAGTCAAGCAGCATTTGTGGAATGGTATAAAAAATCGGTTCGGTGACAAACTGTACCAGACCGTATGCCACGGCTGTCATGATCCCGACATAAGGACCGTACCAGTATGCGATCAAAACAATAAAAAGCATGGAAAGTAATGTGACAGAGCCGCCCATCGGCATTTCAAACAGTTTGATCATGGAACATACCACGGCAAGTGCGATGGCAACGGCAGAGTAAACGAGCTGTTT
>OGKG01001202.1_pt1 | contig 31708 bp, 25 predicted proteins | sample 1572201 | NCBI WGS metagenome assembly OGKG01 (sample SAMEA2582146, study PRJEB24529) | metagenome | biome: Human gut stool | place: China | collected 2011 | reverse complement strand
ATTAAGTCTCTAAAGGCCATTGGGAAGAATCAAGCATTTTACAGAGCTTCCTTAACAACCCTTTATTACGAAGAATTTTGGTTGCCTTTTTAAAAGTAGAAATGTATTCGTTCCCAGCGGTTATTCCACCATGGGTTTGGTGATATACAACTACCCCCGTAATTACGTCACCTCTTGAACGTTGAGTGCCACGACACAAGGACATGGCAATGTGAGCAAATACATTTGGCGTTAATTCTAAGTTTGAGTATAAATAGTTCTTATTTTCGTCAAATAGAGGGGAGGTAACGTTAACTTGGGCGCCTGCATTTAAAGGGTTCCTCATAACTAATCCTTTAAGTTATATAGGTTAGATAGAAATTGTTTATGCATAACAACACTGATTAATTTGGTTTTTGTTACACGACAGCACAGAATGACCGTCTAATGAACTGACCCCATAAGGTGCAACACTTATTTAAATGAATTGGGGTTGGACTCGATCAAGTCTTTAGATTCTTTTAATTTTAATAAGAGTTGTCGTTTGACAATACAAGCTTTTGGAAGGATGCTGTCACCAGAAGCAATGACAATTGATACTAGCGAGGATAGCAGTGAGCTCCAAACCAAAATGGAGATCCAAGTGATAGATCAAAAACTCACGTTTTCAAGGATAGAGGCAAAGATCTAATTAAGCAAAAGGTTTATTTTTAAACCGTTTGCAAGGTTTAAGTGCAATGAAAGTATTGAGGTTCACTAAGTCGTAAGTGTTCGTCACTGCGCCTGCAACGTGCAGATGCGTTTGCTAGACTTCTCACTCCTTTGGATGAGAAGAAAAGAATGCAATCCATTACTGAATCGCTTAATAAGCAACAAGCCCAGGCAGTGACTGCCGAACCCAAGTCCGCATTGATTCTTGCAGGCGCCGGTTCGGGGAAAACGCGCGTCTTAACAAGCCGCATTGCCTACCTGCTTCAACAGAATATGGCTCATCCGAGCGAGATTCTTGCGGTGACCTTCACCAATAAGGCCGCTAAAGAAATGCTGGCTCGCCTGCAGAACATGATTCCGATCAACCCGCGTGCTATGTGGGTCGGCACCTTCCATGGTTTATGCAATCGTTTACTGCGTCTGCATCATCAGGAAGCCGGCCTTCCTGCGACGTTTGCCATTTTGGATATGAGCGATCAGCTCGGCGTGATCAAACGCGTGATGAAGGCAAACGGTATTGATACGGAAGAGTTCAAGCCTCGTGAAGTTCAAAACTTCATCAACCGCTGCAAAGAAGAAGGCAAGCGCGCGTCTGAGGTTTATTCAAAGTTCTCGAAGGATAAGGCATATATTCAGATTTATGCCATGTACGAAGCTGTTCTTCAGAGAGAAGGCGCCTGCGACTTCGCAGAACTGCTCTTAAGAGCCTATGAGCTTTTGAGCCGCAACGAAATGATCCGTCATCATTACCAGGAACGTTTTCGTTTTATCTTGGTAGACGAGTTTCAGGACACCAACGTTCTCCAGTATGAATGGCTGAAGCTTTTGGCCGGTTTAGGTGAAAAAAATCCGCCGAACGCGGTCTTTGCGGTCGGCGATGATGACCAGTCGATTTATGCTTTCCGCGGCGCCAACGTCGGCAACATGATGTCATTTGTCCAAGAGTTCAGAATCAGAGAACCGATTCGACTTGAACAAAACTATCGTTCTCAAGGCAACATTCTTGATGCTGCTAATGCTTTGATTTCCAATAATTCCGAGCGTATGGGCAAAAACCTTTGGACGGACGCCGGTAAAGGAGAAAAGATCCGAGCCAACCGTTCGGATAACGACTTTGATGAAGCCCGCTTTGTCTGTTCCACGATCCAGGAGTACATCGATAAAGGTGTTTCTCCTAAAGATATTGCCATCCTTTACCGTTCAAATGCTCAGTCTCGATTATTCGAAACAGAGTTGACGAGACGAGGGATTCCGTTCATGGTTTACGGCGGATTGCGATTCTTTGATCGAGCTGAAATTAAAAATGCCATGGCATACATGCGCTTGGCAGAGAACCCTTCCGACGATTCCGCATTTTTGAGAGTCGTTAATGTGCCTGCACGAGGAATAGGCGCTAAATCCATTGAAAATCTGGTGGATTTTGCAACTACCAACGGAATCTCGTTATTTGAGTCTATGCAGTACATCCGCGGAGCGGCAGCTGCTAAATTTGCAGCTTTCAAGGAGATTATCGATACCTTGCGTGTTGCCAAGGATGAGATGCCGCTTCCGGCCTTCGTTGACTTCACTGTTGAGAAGAGCGGATTGAAGAACATGTACGAAATGGATCCGAACGGCAGTGAGCGTATTGAGAACTTACAGGAATTAACTTCTGCGGCTCAAGGCTTTATTAAAGAAGAAGCTATCGACACCGAAAACTCTGACGGAACGGCAGTTGAGAATCTTTCCGCGTTAGCCGGATTCGTCTCTCACGCCAGTTTGGAAGCCGGAGAAAACCAGGCCCAGGTAGGACAAGACGCTGTTCAGCTGATGACCGTACATGCTTCCAAAGGTTTGGAATTCGACATTGTCTTTATTACCGGTTTGGAAGAGGATATGTTCCCGCACTTCCGAAGCAAAAATGACAAAAAGGCTCTTCAGGAAGAACGCCGTTTGATGTATGTGGCAATCACACGTGCAAGAAAGGAACTTTATTTGACGCTTGCTGAGGAACGTATGCTGCAGGGCAGAACGTTCTCAAGTTATCCAAGTTCTTTCCTCACAGAAATTCCGGGCGAGACACTCAAGTGGCTGAGCAGAAATCCGTTTGAGTCTCGTTACGAAGTCGAGGACGAGGACTCTTGGGGAAGCCGCTCAGGGTCGAGCAAAAATTATTCAAGTCCTTATCGCAATTCTTCTTACGGCGGATCTACAAAACCGTCTGGTCATAGATTCGCTTCAAATGTTCCTGAATGGGCGAAGGGAATTATTGAAACGAAGAAAGAAAAACTTCAGACTCAGAAAATACGTGCTAAACAGAATTCTAATTCTCCCTATAAAGCAGGCATTAATATTAATCATGAAAAATTTGGTTCCGGCGTCATCCTTGACACTCAGGGAGCAGGGGATGATATGGTCTTGATCGTAAAATTCAAGACCGGTGGAATTAAGAATCTTTTAGCGAGAATCGCCGGAAAGAAAATTACAATCCTGTAACCTAATACAAAACTTTTAGTAAGGTTCTGTCTTTAAAACAGAACCTTATTTTTTAACTAAAAATTCTATTCTTCTTGGTATTTGATATATGTAGGAATTTTATCTAGGTTAGATAGATAAAATGAATTTTCAGAATAGAAAGTGTATATCTAGTGTATTTAAAGATCGTTTATCTAGATATATAAATCTAGTCGCTCCCGATAGATATACGATCTTGAATTTTTCTTAGTTAAAGTGATATTTCAACTTCTGTATAACATGATTAACTATTTGAATAATAATTAAATATTACATATAAAATAGTTAAACTATAGTACTAAGACACGCGAAAAATAGGTTTAAAAATCGTTAAAAATAAATTATTAATGACTTCTTTTAAATAAGAAGTATGAGGTCTAACTAATAAATTTGTTTCTTGTTGATATACATAGATATATTATTTATATCTTTAAATCTTATTTACGTATATGAGAAAAATAATTTAAGTGCTTATTTATAAAATTATATGTAATCAAATGTGTTCTACGTATTAATTATTATTAATACCTAATATGTAGATCTAGCGAACAATATCCTATCATCTTTTCTGATGGATATTTTTTATTGATAATGATGTTTCTGACCATGTCTAAGGACTATAATTTATTTACTTTTTAAAAGATTTAGGGATTTAATAGATGCTATTAACGATACTCAAGAGCAAGATTCATCGTGCAAAAGTAATTCAGGCAGATTTAAATTACGTTGGTTCTATCACGATTGATGAAGAACTTTTAAGGCAATCAGGTATTAATGAATACGAACAAGTTGATGTCGTTGATATTAATAACGGAAATAGATTAACCACTTATGCTATCTCGGGAAAACCGGGCTCTGGTATTATTTGTTTAAACGGAGCGGCTGCTCGTTTAGTTTCTGAAGGCGATTTGGTCATTATCATGAGCTACGCTCAAATGACTCGAGACGAATTGAAAGTACATAAACCGACCGTGGTTTTTGTCGATCCAGAGACGAACGCAGTAACCTCCGTGGAGCATCAGGAAGTCCACGGAGAAATTCGCTAAAAATTTCGAATTGAATTAATCGCCGGTAACGGAGAATTTCGGGAGCGTTTCCTCGCGTGTCGGAAGCGGCTCTCGTTTTGTTCGGCCCGGCGTTCCTTTTTGATATAAAGGAACGAAGGGATCAATAGAGGCAGGAAGAGGCGAGAAACTATAGTTTTCGCTTTCGAGCAGTTCTATTAATCTCGTGTGGTAGAACACGCGGTCTCTTCCGTCTTCAACTCTTTCTAAGATTCCGGCGCGGGCCAAGTCATTCAGAATGTGGCTCGCAACCTGGCGCCTTGTTGTAAAGATGCTGGAAAACTCACCCGTACGGCAAGCCGGATGCTTGAAAATCACCGGCAGGAATGCAGCATGAGAGGCTAAACCGATCATCTTCAGGTAGGCCTCTGCCTGAGCGTATAAACGCTGTAACGAAGACAAAAGATCACCGGAAAGCAGAATTGCTTTGGATAATGTCTTCAGCATGTACTGAAGATACGGAGACCATTGCCGGGTTCTCAAACCGTATAAACGTTCTTCGATGCCGAAGTGCGCATTGGTCATCAAGGCGCGACCGAGCATCAGGCAGGGAGCAGGCGAATTGATGTTCTGCCCCATTAAGGAGAGCTGCAGAAGGATCTGAGTCACTCTTCCGTTATGACGATTCAAAGGAGAGATCGCCATAAAGTAAAGATTCGTCAGAAGGGCATGAACCAAAGGATCCAAGTCCCTTAGTTCTTTGGAATATTTCTCCCATCTGGCCAATTCAATCTGGACAGCTTTGCTGTCCGGGAAGGTATCCGGCTGAAGAAGGATCTGTTCCTCATCGGTTTGAGGATTTTGCCGCCAGTTAATGCCGTCCTGTGGGAAGCTGTTGGCAACGTTTACAACGGTTTGAACTGTTATTGGGCCGTTGGCTGCAGCATCGGCACTATTGAACAGAGCATTGATGTAGTTATCGATGATGACAATGTCCGGATTTTCTAAATCTTTAAGGATCAAAGACAAGAAATAATCCTTCAAAGAGACTTTTAAACCCTGTCGTTCTAATTCGTTTTTGGCTTCTACAGAAGCCATTAAAGGCGCAAAAGTCTCAGCCATTGCATCTTTAGCAAAGGCATAGCGGAACTCTGAGAGTTCTCTAATGACTTTCAAACATGACTTCAAAACAGCCAAGTCTTCCAGTCCTTCGGAATCCATGGGAGGAGGCAGGCTGATAGTACCTTGAGCGGCGGCACGCCTTATCTCTTGAAAATGCATTTCGGTCGATCAGTCCTTTTTTGTTTTTGTCAGGGTTAACAACGATAATATTTTCGCTATTCTAGCGAAGAGCGTTCACAGCGTCCACATGCGTAAAGGACAAATAAATGCCCGAAAGCCTTAAGTTCTTGGACTTATGAGGAATATTTAGCGTGGACTTTCTCGAATGATCAATATTTCAATCACCCGCACTGCTTGTACTCGTTAATCCTGAGGAAGAATTTTTTGAATTCTTGGCTTGTCTCGCAAGATAACTGCGTATTGTCAAATCAAAAAAAATTAGTTGCATTCTTAAGGATTTTCCTAACTACTTGATTATTTTTGAAGTGTCATGAAAGTGACATAATTAGAAAAGATTTCTGCTTCTGCCGGTCGTATTTTCAATTTTGAAGTGTTTATGATTTGCACGTGATTTAGGAGATCATTGTGAACAGAATCGGAGCCAAGCATCGTTGCCCCAAGTTTACGCCCCATCAGACATCCGTCTCTTTGAGCTGCAGCCGCAGACGCTGCCTCTTTATGTTGGGCTTTCAGCGTTATCAGACGCGTGGAAAATTGGATTTAAAAGATCATCCGGAACTGAATGATCTTTTCCATCAAACAGCACATTAACTCACTGTTTGAAAACTTCGGAACGAACACCGCAGACCAGTTCTGCGGTTCTTGCGCAGGCGCCGTTTCAGCGCCGTTTCGTTTTTTTCGGCTGCGGAAATTCTGATTTCACCAAACAATTACGGCTCCGTTATCAGGAAGCTGTACAAACCTGTACACCACTTCTCAGTTCGCTCTTCGATGAAGCTGAACGGGGAGATTCGTCCACAACACGCGCTTCATCTGAAGTCCTGTCGGTAACGGTATCGTTCAATAATTTCCAACCGACGTGCCGACCGTCTAGTACTGCTTTCACCCGAGACGGAGACATACCTTTACGGATCTCCTTATCACCTAAACGGCCGAGTATGTTTAACGCAGCAACCAAGTCAGCATGTTCGTGGTATCCGCAATACGAGCACTTAAAGACATCCCCTCGTCGGTTCTTTTTGTCCGTGCAGTGACACCGGGGGCATTCTCGTGAACTGTGAGCAGGGTTTACTTCTATTCCATGTTTCTTTGCTTTATATCTGATCCTCTCCTGAAGGTATCCTCGCATCCAGCCGCTCAGCCATCTATTCCACTTTTTGCAAAAGTGAGCCTTCATCCGAGCACTTAAATCTTCAACGACAATGGCCTTGACCGGATTTGTCTTCCGAGTAAATAGAAAGTTTAGTTCTCTGTTAACGACGGTCTTGATAACTCCGATGTCACGGATGTACCTTGCGCGCTGCTTCTTTCTGCCGAGGTTATGTTTTCTAATCCGCTCTGCCTTAGCGAGATTGTCCTTGCTGGTCTTTTTCAGAAGGCTGCGAAAGAGCGCATGCATTCGGTTTCGGCCTTCACTGTTTTTTCCTCTTTTATCGGCTATCTCAGAAAAATACTTTCCCAGATCCGTTCCAAGAAGTTCCTGTTCACTCGTTGCCATCATCTCTGCGTAGCCGAGATCGATTCCGATGACAGCACCGATCTTTCTTTTCACACTGTTGGGGTACGTAGACTCTTAATGAGTACGTATCCGCAGTATCACGTATCAGCTGGAGCGTTCCTCGTATTTTGCTTTTACCTTTTAGGCGAAGGCAGATTCTTTTCCCGGGCTGCAGCGACATGAGCTCAAGGAATTGACCGGCTTCTGTTGATCTGACCTTATAGCAGCTTGAATCAAAGTCAATGCGGTTGTGAAAGGTTTTTGTTCTCGGATAGCAGACGATGTCTCTTCGAACTCTATTGACCGTGCGCCTGACAATTCCTGCAATTGAGCGGAGCGTCTTCGAAGAAAGCGGGCGATCGTAGCTAAGGCAATAATTGCGGTCGAAAGATTCATCCGGATTCGGGACCAGGACCTTTCCGTCTAACAGCTTAAAAAATTGGCGGTTTATGCCGCAAAGAAGCCAGTACGCGTAGTGACGATCCTGATCGTGAAAACGCTTTAACGTATCCGCAAGCTCCTTTTTAGCTTCTGCAATGACGCTTTTCCAATGCGTCAGCGCCATCTTGGAGGTCTCTTCCAAGGCCAGCTTCCAGTGACGCGCCTGAAGATGAGGCCCCGAAGTCTCTTTGAGTTCTCTGAGCAAAGTCAAGAGAGTTGCCTCTGCTGTTTTCCCATTGGCTCGCAAGCCTGCGAGTTTTTGGTTAAATTCAACAGGTGTCCTGCTCAGAGCAGTTACCAATCTATTTCGAAAAGCGCGAAAGTCCTTTACCTCACTTCGAAGTTCTCTCGTTTGAAAGGCAAAAAGAAATTTTGATGCCACAAATCCGTACGACGAACACATCCGATCCAATGCAGCTCTATCTGTTTCATTGGGCATCTCAAACTGACGCACAAGTGTTCGCTCAAGGTTGGGCATTTAGGGGTAAAAATAAAGTAATAATTAGATATTACCGAAAACTTAAGTTTTTTATACTCGTATTTTCCTTTACCTTATTTTTCCATGATCGCTTCCCGTAAAGGCGAGCGCAGAAGACGGTCATCAAGGTAATAACATCTTTGACGAGCTCTGTTTCGAAAGACTGCTGTTCCGGCTCATCAAGGATAACAATCCGAGTGTCCATCAAGTGAGCGATAAAATAGATCAGTTCGGTGCCAAATCGGAGCAGTCGATCATCGTGAGTGACAACTAATGCACCGACGCGTTTGGTTAAAAGAAGTTTCAATAAGTGTTTTAGCCCCGGCTTTTTACAATTGAGTCCGCTTCCGAGATCCCTAATGACCAGCTGACATCCGTATTGGCTGAGTCTTTCGGCTTGGGCTGTCAAATCCGAGCGCTGATCATAGCTTGAGACTCTTGGATATCCGACCATGATCCTTTTGCCGCCGGTAGGATGAAGCATTTCATGGACTTCATAAGGATCAAAATGCCTTTGATTTCCAATGGTCCTGATAACTCGGGAAAACTTGCCGTTTTTGCACCACCGTCTTACGGTTGCCACACAAACTCCGAATGATCCGGCGACTTCTCCGATAGTCATCAAATTGTGAATTTCTCTCATACTCACCCTCTAAAGGAAGATGAGTATGTGCAGGTTTGAATAGATATTCAAGGGCTAGCCATTAGCCCTATTTCTCAATATGGAGCCGTAATTGTTTGCATTAGAGTCGGATTACTCTTTGCTCAGTGCATTCAGACGTTCTTGGGCGATCTTCACAAATAAAGTGCTGGCCAGGGCAAGTACTTCATCATTGAAATCAAACTTCGGATTGTGCAGAGGGACGGTGTGGTTTTCGTCGGAAATACCGATTCTGCAGATCGTACCGGGGACTCTTTCCTGATAAACGGAGAAGTCCTCGCTGGACATGAAGGGCTTAAAGTCAGGGTAGATCTTGTCTTCGCCCAACAAATCCTGGGCAATTCGAACACCTTCCTTGGTCAGGCGCTCGTCGTTATTTACAGAAGAAATAAGACGTTCGTAGGTGACTCCAGCTTTCAAATTGTGGGCCAAGGCAATTCCTTCTGCCATACGTTTGATGGTGTTTTCAACCAAATCGCGAACTTTGGGGAGGAAGGTGCGCACTGTACCGCCCATGACAGCTTCGCCCGGCAGCACGTTATAAGTTCCCAACGTACCTGCATTCATAAAGCAGACGGAAACAACAGCGCTTTCCAGCGGGTCAACCTTTCTGGAAACGATTGTCTGCATGGCCAGATACATTTCGGAGAGAGCGGGAATCGGATCCATCCCTTGATGAGGGCGACCGCCGTGTGTGCCGGCACCGATAAACTTAACAGCGAACGAATCAGAGGCTGCCTGCAGGTGTCCGACTTTGAAACCGACTTCGCCTTTCTTTAAGAAGGGTTCGTCGTGGGCAGCATACATTTCCTGAATGTTGTACTTATCCAGGAAGCCGGATTTGACGACGCTTTCAGCGCCTTTACCGGTTTCTTCGGCGCCTTGGAACAGGCAGACGAGTGTGCCGGGGAAGTCACGGTGTTCAGCCATATAAGCGGCTGCGCCCATCAGCCATGTCTGGTGACCGTCATGGCCGCAGGCATGTGCGTGGCCTTCAATCTTAGAGCTCCATTCTTTTTCGCTCTTGTCCTTCATCTTAAGAGCGTCGATGTCAGCGCGGAATCCGATGGTCTTGCCGGGGAGGTTGCCTTTAATTTCGACAAACAAAGAGCCGGGGCAAGAGGCGTCATCCATGTCTTTGGGAGAAACATTGTGTTTTTCAAGGAATTCCTTGATTTTTCCGATGGTTCTCTGAGTTTCAAAGCCGCAGTCGGGATGCTGATGAATATCGTGGCGATGGGCAACTAAATCCGGGAAAAGGGCAAGAATCTCCGGAAGACACTTATCTTTGGAAACGGCTTCAATCATTGTTTTAATCCTCCTATTGGAATGGGTCGAGCATAGACGTGAATTGATGTTTGATCAAGAGGATTACCACCTAAGCAAGCACTTCCGAACTGTACCCAAAGCTAATCCCGGGAAGCCGGAGAAAGCATTTTGAACACGGTTTTTAGAGAATATTTTTTAGATTTTTTCAATGTTCAGGTGATTATTCATCAGGCTGAAAAAGAGGAGCTTTCCGTATTCTCTCGCCCGAAAAAATAAAGAACTAGCAGAGGGATTGTGGAGAGTAGGAATTCACAATTGCAAAAAATTTGTTTCTGCGGCAAAAGAATAAGTCCAAGCCGTTAACCTAGGCAAGAATGAATTTGATTTAGCGCTTTTGGTATTTTTAGATAAGGAAATAAGTCCCAAATCTGATTAAATTCAGGATTACGGGAAGGATTTTTTGATTCCTAAGAGACACAATGTGAGTAGTAAATTATGGAAAAGGAGAAGTCTTTTTTAAGAATAAATAACGATTACGAATGATTTGTCTTCAGTGAATCCAGTTTAAACATGGAATCCTTACCACGGAATAATCCTATTTTAAGAATCAAAATCTTTCATTTCGGTAAGAAAAAACCGCAGAGAATATTTTCCTGCGGTTTTGATGACAATGAAAAGAGATTAGGCTTTTACGTTGTCAGGACGAGTCAGTTCTTCTAAACGCGCTTCTTCGTCTTCTTCCATTGCGACGGGGGAAGTAATACGGAAGTCTTCAAGGCTCTTGCCTTCAAGTTCAGCCTGCTGAAGCCAGATAGGCTTGCGGCCGCGGCCAGTCCAGGTTTCGCCTTTAGGTCCCATAAATTTCGGAATCATCGCGCCCTTGCGCATGAGTTTCTTAAGTCCGATTTCTGCGGGCTGCAGGTCGAATTTTTGAATCAATTCGCGGCAAGTATTAATAGCGTTAATACGTTCGCGGCGAGTAACTTCTTCAATTTCTTTTTCTAATTCTTGTTTTTGACGAATCAGGTCTTCTAAAGTTGCCATTTGGACACCGGTTGATAAAAAGAAAAATAAAATTAGATAATTGTCCTACCTAAAGAAATTATAAAGGAAATAAATTTATTTATTTTTATCGAAATCTATTTTTTTAAATCTATTTGCCCCAAATGCTTATTTATAGACTTCATAACGTCCTTCTTTAACTTGAACGAAAACAAAGAGATATAGGTTTGCAGAGGTTTAGTTTTCAATTTGAAGGTAAATATGAGAAGAGAAGTCTCTGTTATCTTTGGTCTAAAAATTATTTAGATTGTATTTCTCTGCCGTTTCTAATTTCTTCCAGAGAAATATATAACTCACAGCCAAGATGATTTTGTTTTTATGCCTTCGCAATATCGAGCAGTAGACGCCCGAAGGAATTAAGGTCCAAATTTGCGAATCTTATGGATCAACCAATCGGATATTTTCTAATGGAAGAATTGTCCATATTCGGCATGAATTCGCACCAAACATCTCACTCTTTGGTACGCTTCTAATTTGTGTTCAGTGCATCCGTAGTTAGGGAAAAAAGGAACCTTATCTTGAAAAAAACGCTTCTTCTTATTGACGGTTCAAATTTCATTTTTCGTGCTTATCACGCGCTACCTCCTTTATCGACATCGACTGGAACACCCACGAATGCAATTCGCGGCTTCCTCTCCATGCTCAGAGTGCTCATGAAGGACGTACCCACGGATTACGTCGCATGCGTTGTGGATCCGAAAGGCAAAACTTTCCGTTCGGAAATCTATCCTGACTACAAAGCCAATCGTCCTCCTATGCCGGAAGATCTCTCCGTGCAAATTCCCTTGATTTTTGAAGGTGTCCAAAAAGAAGGCATTCCGTTCCTTCAGGTTCCTGGAATTGAAGCGGATGACACTATCGGAACGCTCACAAAAAAAGCCGTTGAGGAGGGCTTCAATGTTGTTATTGCCACTGGTGACAAAGACTTTGCTCAGCTCGTGAATGACAACGTCCTTCTCGTTAACACAATGGGTAAGGACAACAGCTGGTTAAACAGCGAAGGCGTCGAGAAGAAGTTCGGAGTGCCTCCGGAAAAGATCATCGATTTCCTGGCTCTGATGGGAGACAAGATCGATAACGTTCCGGGCGTTCCGAAATGCGGTGAAAAGACCGCCGCTAAATGGATCACTGAATTCGGTTCCGTGGACGGCGTGATCGAAAATGCCGAAAAAGTAAAAGGCAAGATCGGAGAAAATCTTCGCTCGGCTTTGGGCTTCCTGCCGATTGCCCGTCAGCTCGTCACGATTAAGACCGATGCTGATTTATCTGCCGAAGTTCCTTCTTTAGAGTCTCTGAAGTTAAAGACGCCGAATCGTACAGAACTTCTGGATTACTACAACAAACTGGAATTCAGAAGCTGGGCTAAAGAATTAAAGAAGACCGATGTACCGGGCGAAGTGAAGCCGTTGGAAACATCGACAACAGCTCAAAAGCGAGCTGCGGTCGGAGCCGCGCCGATTGAAGGCGATACTCTTGATTTGTTCTCTCAGGAACAAGAATCCGAAGTGGAAAGAACGCTTGAAATCGTTACGGACGAGACTAAAGCCAAAGAGCTGGCGCTTCACTTGGAAGACTTAGTGACTAAAGACGGCTTTGAATTCTATGTCTTATCTGATGGTTCCTCCCAGCAGGAATACGTGCCTGTGGGCGTCGCTTTCGGAACCACGGACGGCAAGACCAGTTACGTCCCGATTGATAACGACGTTCTTTTGGCCCAAGGCCTCACGCTCGGAACTTTCAAAGAGATTTTCGGAAAGGTGCTTGAACACAAGAAACCGATTAAATGCGGCTATGACAGCAAGTACATGAAGCACGTCTTTGCCAATGTCGGCATTAATCTTGCAGGTGTTTCCGATGACGTAATGCTCGAAAGCTATGTTTTAGAGGCGCATCGTTCCCATACGATTGAAAAGCTTGCAGCCAACTGGCTCAAGTATGAGCTCAGAGGGGAAGAGGAACTCCTAGGAAAGGGAGCTAAAAAGCTCTCGTTCTCCAAGGTTCCCGTTGAACAGGCAGCGGATTTTGCTTCTGAAAGGGTCTTTATTGTCAGCCGCCTAAACCGTCTCTTTAAGAAAGCTTTGTCTGATGATGCGAAGCTTGAGAAAATCTATCGCGATATTGAAATGCCGTTGTCTGAAGTTCTCTTCAAAATGGAACAAAACGGCGTTCTTATCGATACCAAGCTCTTAGATCAGCAAACAGTGCAGCTCAACGCCCAAGCTCAAAAATTAGAAGAGCAGGCTTTTGAAGCGGCAGGCGAGAAATTCAAACTATCGAGCCCGAAACAGCTCGGCGAAATCTTGTTTGACAAGATGGGTGTCGTGCTTGACGGAGCTAAGCCTAAGAAGACAGTCTCCGGTAACTATTCCACCAGCGAAGAGGTTCTTTCCGAACTCGCACAGAATTATCCTTTGGCCAAGATCGCTCTAGAGTACCGTACTATCACAAAACTCGTGACGACTTACACGGAAAAACTTCCGAAGATGGTTGATCCTAAGGATGGAAGAGTTCATACGACGTTCGAACAAGCCGTCGCGGTCACGGGCCGTCTGTCTTCTACCAATCCGAATCTTCAGAATATTCCGATTCGAACCGAAGAAGGCCGCAAAGTTCGCGAAGCATTCATCGCGGCATCCGGCTGTAAATTGATCAGCGCTGACTATTCTCAGATCGAACTGCGCATCATGGCGCATTTGTCAGCCGATAAGCGCTTGGTTGAGGCCTTTAAGAACAATGAGGACATTCACCGTGCGACAGCGGCGGAAGTATTCGGAAAGGAAAGGGACAAGGTCACACCGAATGACCGCCGTATTGCCAAAGTGATTAACTTCGGTTTGATGTACGGCATGAGTCCGTTCGGTTTGGCAAAGAACCTCGGCATCGGAAGAGACGAGGCTAAGAATTACATCAACAAATTCTTTGCTCGTTTTCCAGGTGTTCATGACTACATGGAAAGGACAAGAGCTTTAGCCGATCGCCAGGGTTACGTCGAAACAACCTTCGGCAGAAGGCTGTGGCTCCCGGAGATCCATGCGGGCGGTGCTCGTCGCGCCGCGGCAGAAAGAGCTGCGATTAACGCGCCGATGCAGGGGACGGCTGCGGACCTGATCAAGCTGTCGATGATTGCGGTTCAAAAATGGATTGAAGAGAAAGGCCTTAAGAGCAAACTCATTCTCCAAATTCACGATGAACTCATCATGGAAGTGCCGGAGGCCGAAGTTGACCTTGTTAAAGAAAATCTTCCGAAGATCATGGATTCAGTCACTGAGCTCCATGTTCCTCTGATCGCTGAAGTCGGGGTCGGAGACAACTGGGAAGCCGCTCACTAACTAAAAACGCTCGGGACCGACCGAGCGTTTTTAGTTGACGGCGCTCAAAGCGCCTGGTCATGAATTAGTTGCAGGCTTTGGCTTTTTCGGGAACCAGACGACCGACTTCTTTCTTGTCTCCGTCAAGAAGGATCAGCTGCTTGTCATCTTTCTTGATGTAGTGTGTTGCATTCAGCATGGTGGTGAAACGCATTTCCTGGTCCATGTACTCCTTAGCGCACATTCTCTGGGTCATGGCCATTTCGGAGAAATCAATCTTTCCGTCTTCACCGATTTTGTAGCGGCCGGACATGTTGTTGCATCCGGGCTCGGAGGAAAGCGTACCGTCTTTATGAAAATCAATCATGGCCGGAAGTTCGCAGGAAGACTCAGTTTGTTCTTCGAGCGGCATCCAAGTATTGGCAGCCAAATCTTCATTAGTCAGCGCAAAAGCGGAAGAGGCGACAGCGCCGAGAGCAAGACAAAGAATTAAGTTACGCATTTCAACTCCAAAAGATTTCTTGTTTTCGATAGCTTAATCGAGAAGCAAAAGGGCCTGCAGATGCAGGCCCGGGAATGTGCAACGAATCATTAATGAAGCGGCGGAACTTCAGACTCGAATATCGAACGCCACATCGGATAAAGAGAGCTGTAAGAAAGTCCTGTGACAAAGAGTGCCCACAGGATGACCAGGATCTGTCCTAGATCGCCCAAGGCGCCGAAGGCAACTGCTCCGCCGGAAGCCAGCAGAAAAAGCAGCAGACCGAGGCAGGCAATGGCGCCGATATTTCTGAAACAGACCACAAGGCTGAAGAAGAAGGCTTTGCCGATAGGCTGTTTTTTCCAGGCAATCAGCATCGGAGAGAAGCATGTGATGCCCAACAGCATGGCGTATAGGACGGCCCCCACGATGAAGCCCAGCCAAGGAATATGGCTCAGGACGCTCTGAGGATCAATTTGGCCCTGAGCATTCTTCCACTGTGCGATGTCACCGGAGGTCAGGAGGCTCACGATCAAGCCGATGACGATAACGCAGAGACCGTAAATCAAGCCTAACAAAATCAGCTTGTTACGAGTGTCCATGTCATTCCAGCCTTCGCCGAAGCAGGAGAAGAGGGTCGGGCGGGAATTACGGGCAAGCTCTCTGCCGCAAGCGGCAAAAGCCAAGGCCCCGAAAGGCGTTACCAAAGAACTTAAGATCGCGCCGAGCCAGGAAAGTCCGAGAAGCTCGGAAGGCAGGTTGGCAACGAACAAAGCAAGCACGTAACAGCCGAGAATGCCGAAAACAGTTGCGGGCGCACGTTTGACAACAACACATGCGCCTCGCAGCCAGTCCATTCCCGTTTTAAAAGGAAGGTGATAATTTTCCATAAAAACGAAGTTTCAAATCAAATCCAAGGTAAATCTTCAGGCGCGGATTCGCGGCGAAGTTTAAGAATACGTTCGAAATGCGCCGGATCATGCGGGGTGAGAAGCGACGCAGGTCTCGGCATATAGTAATCGTAAAGTCGGGAAACCCAAAACCGAAGAGCTGCCGCAGACAGGATATCCTGCCAGAGCTTGTGATCTTCTTCGGTTAAAGGACGAACGCTGTTGTAACCCTCAAGCATGGCTTGAGCGCGTTCGGGTTCGAATTCTCCGGTCTCTAAGTCAATCGTCCAGTCATTTAACGTGACAGCGAGGTCATAGAGAAACGGTGCATTGCACGCAAAATAAAAGTCAATGACGCCTGCCAAAGATTCGTCATCGCCGTTCTTGTTGATCAAAGCATTATTGCGGAACAAGTCGGCGTGGACGGCACCGGCCGGAAGGGCTTGATATTCCGGGGATTTTTGAAGCTCCAGCTGACGCGTGACTTCTTCTTCGAGCATCTGGTACAGACGATCGGGAATGTAAGGTTTAAGCAGCGGCATGGAGGAGAGCCAAAATGCCGAGCCTTTGGTGTTTTCCTGCGAAAGCGGAAAGTCCTCAACGGCGTTATGCATCTTGGCAAGCATCTCTCCCATTTCACGGCAAGCCTTGGCAGAAGGTTTTTCTACGTAAGTTCCGCTGAGGCAGGGAGCAATGGAGCATGGCTTGCCGTTGATTTCGGAAAGCAAGCCGCCATCTTTGCGCGGAATGGGATAACTTACTGCAAGGCATTTTTTACCGAGATGACTGGTCAGTTCAAGATAGTACGGAAGCTGATCTTTGTTCAGACGTTCGAAAATGGTAAGGACGTACTTACCTTTGTCGGTGTCCAAGTAAAAATTACTGTTTTCAATACCGCTGGCTATACCTTTTAGGGAACGAGCCTGACCGATGTCGTAATGAGACAAAAGCTCATCGAGCTGGGTATTAGAAACCTCAGTAAATACTGCCATTTTGTGCTTTGATCCTCTGCTTAGAAGCCGAAATTAATGAATTTTGGAATGCTCATCGTATTGTCGCTTCCTGTACCGGGACCGCTTCCGCCGGTTTTATTGCTCGGAGCCTCACGCGTCATGACATAAGGAACCTGAGTGGACATTGGAGTGACTTTCACTTCAGTGACCTGATTGTGATTGTCAACGGTCTCTTCAATTTTAGTCTTTGGCCACAAGGAAGGATCTTTAGAACGCTTTTGAGCAGCTTTTAAGTCTTTCTTAGATTGAGCTTCCTCAGCCTTGGTGTCTTTCTTACCAGCTTTGGAATTAACAATATCCGGGTTTTTCTGGTTTAAATCAGTGACTTTTTCCTCAATCGTTTCACCGCTCTTGGACGGTCTTTGAATATTGTCGGGAGCATCGTTGAAAGAAGGGGGAACCGGTGCGTCGAGACCAGCCGCGTAAGCTGATCCGAGCATCAGGCCGGCAGCAGCAATGAAGGCAGCCAATTGATTTTTTTTCATAATTATTTTCTTAATGAAACATACTTGACATAAGTGTACGGGAATTTAGAGGAAAGCACCGACCAAAGGTCTCTTTTTAGTCATTCGGCTTTTTCAAAAAGGCGAAAATTTTCACTTAGAATTTCGCTCAATTTCCGACCTCTTTTTTCCATAGATTATGGCTACACTTACTTCACAAGAAATCCTGAATGCCACTGTGAGCATGGGTCTCTCCAAAGCCAATCAATGCTGGATTGCCCGTGCCGCGAACACACTTCTCGCCGGTATGTATATTGCGATCGGCGGTTTTCTCGCAATTCGTATCGGACTCGCGCTTCCTTGGGAGCAGTGGGGTGGAATGTCAAAGCTGATTTTCGGAGCAGTGTTCCCGCTTGGGCTTATGCTGGTTGTTCTTTGCGGTGCTGATTTGTTTACCGGCAGCTGTATGACGCTGACCACCGCCCAAGCTAAGCAAAAGATTACTTTCGGCCAGACCGCCTTTACGTTGGCGACTTCCTGGATCGGTAATTTTGCCGGTGCGCTTTTTGTTGCTTTCTTCATCGCTTATCTTTCAGGACTGATTTTTGAGAGTGCCGGCGGGACGATGCCTTGGGCAGCCGCTGTCGTGAATTTAGCCAATGCCAAATGTTCGTTAGGTTTTACAGAGGCGCTTCTTCGCGGAATCGGGTGCAACTGGCTGGTTTGCTTAGCTGTATTTGCTGCAGCCGCCTCAACGGAAACGATCGGTAAGATCGCAGCCCTTTGGTTCCCGACGATGGCTTTCGTTGCTTTAGGCATGGAGCACTGCATTGCCAATATGTTCTTTATCCCGCTCGGAATCCTGACAGGAACCGATCCTCGCTACATCGCGTTAGCGGAAGCTGGGAAGGCTGCGGCACTTAAAGCTGATTTTTATTCATTTGTTGCGGGCAATCTGGTTCCGGTGACGATAGGAAATATTATCGGCGGCTCGGTTTTGGTGGGTATGCTTTACCTCGCCGCCAATATCAAAAAGGCTTAAGACGTATCGTTTTAGTGACCGATAGCGTCTTTGATTGCAGCGATATTTGCTTCGCAGCATTTATACCCGGCTCGAATAGCCTCTTCGGCACGGTAAGTTTCTAATAAGCCTATGTCGGTGACTTTCGGACAAAGGATGATCTCGGGAGGATCACCGGCGAGACGGGTTTTAGTAATACGGTCCTGAGCAATATTAATAGAGCGGGAAATCGTCTCAAAGAAATCCGGAGGTTTAGGTTTATCGGACTCAGCCTCCTTTTTGATCGACGGAATCAGATTTTTGGCCTTGGCAAAAATTTTTGCGACTTCGCTCGTTTTTTTTCTGTTGGAGCCTTTTGACTGTTTTTCAATTTCAACCCGCCTCAGGAGGTCGTTATTAAGGTTTACCGCGATCACAACATCGGCTCCCAGAGCCCGGCATAAAGAGACAGGAACTGGGTTAACGATGCCGCCGTCGATATACCACCGGCCTTCAGGTCCCTCAACAGGCGGAAAGACGCCCGGCATGGCCATTGAAGGCCAAACGGAGTCAAAAACCGGACCTTTTGTAATCCAGATTTCTTTGCCGCTCATAAGATCACAGGTCACGGTTCCAAAAGGGGTTTTTAAATCTTCAATGCATTTTTGTTTCCGTTCTACGCCGCTCTTTACGAGGAACATCTGCATTTGATGCAAATTGATCCACCCGTCAATAGAAAAGCTCGGATTAAAAAACGTCGTCCAATTTAAGCGGTTAATAGCAAGGGCTTGTTTACGCAGTCGTTCTAAATGTCCGCTGACATAACAGGCGCCCACTATCGCTCCGATTGATGTACCTGCAACAACATCTGGAACAATTCCTTGGTCCAGCAAACAATCAATAATGCCAATGTGGGAAAAACCGCGGGCTGAACCGCTTCCAAGTGCTAATCCGACTTTCATAAAACTCCTCACTTCAAATAGATTCTAATGATCAATTCTGAAAATCTTTGCAGCGATCTTCTCAAAGTAGTACATCTATTCGTAGTCAATAAATAAGAAATGGACGAAGGAGGAACTTCGACAGCTCACAACATGTAAAAAATGTTGAAATGTAAAAATGAGGGCGTGGCTCGCCTAAAATGGAATTCATTACGATAAAACAATTGCTCTCAAAACAAGGAAAAGAATATGCGGCTTCATTATGGCGTGTGGGACGGTGTCGTCTATGACAACCGCGGCACTGCTGATTACAAAGAACCTGAGGGTCTGGATCTTAAAAATCTTCTGCAGTTCAATAACGGCAATCCCGTTATGACATTTATCTCGCATCGGGGATTCTTAGTTTTCCACCCGCATGCAAACCTGCTTTTTGCCATGAATAAATATTATTCAACGGTAAAAGACAATTCCTGCGGTAAATGTACTCCTTGCCGAAGCGGCTCAATCATCATTTCTCAGGCGCTGGAAAAAGCATTGAGAGGAGACCCGATTAATTGGGAAAATCTTCTCGATATCGCCCGCATGATGAGAAATACGAGTTTCTGTGGGGTGGGTCAGACTTCGCCGGTAGCTTTAATTGAAGCGATCAAAGCTTTTCCCGGAGATCTAAAACTCGTTCCGCTTCCTGATATGCCATGGGGCGGCTATGAAGTAATGACGGCTCCCTGCATTGAAGCCTGCCCGGCGCACGTCAACGTGCCTCGTTATATTGATTACATAAAGGCAGGACGTACGGATTACGCCACGGGTGTAGTTCTTCGTCACTACCCGTTAGTCGGCTCCTGCGGACGAGTCTGCGTCCGTCTTTGCGAAAAGGCTTGCAGACGAAATCGTCTGGAGGGAGCTGTCGACATCAAGAATCTGAAGCGTTATTGCGCTGACTCATTGGGGTACACCGTTGACAAAATGTTCGAAGGTGCCGCTGCAGAACCGAGCGAATTCTCTCCCAGAATCGCAATTATCGGCGCCGGTCCCTCCGGACTCACATGCGCATATCATTTGCTGCTGAAAGGCTACAAAGTTGAAGTGTTTGAGGCACAGCGAAAGGCCGGGGGGATGGCTTTAGTCGGTATTCCTCAGTATCGTCTGCCGAAAGATATTCTATTGGCTGAAGCCAATACGATTGAGCAGCTGGGCGGTAAATTTCATTACGGCAGGCGTTTAGGGAAAGACTTCACATTGGATGACCTTTTTAACGAGGGATTTAATGCTGTGTTTATAGGGGTCGGCTGTGCCAAGGGTATGAAACTTGGATTCCCCGAGGACAATGAACAAATTGAAGGCTATTACAACGGCTTGGATTTTCTTCTTCAGGTTGAACGCGGCGTCGTAGAAGGTGAGGCTCCTTCCTTCTCCGGAGACTTTGTGGTTGTCGGCGGCGGCAACGTTGCAATGGACTGTTCTCGCTCCGCTGTGCGTATGACCGACGGCAAAGTTCATGTCATATATCGAAGAACTGAAGCTCAAGCTCCGGCAGATCCTTTGGAAATCAAGGCGGCTAAAGAAGAGGGCATCGAATTCCATTTCCTGACAGCTCAAAAAGAACTGGTGCTCGAAAACGGTAAAGTTACCGGACTTCGCTGCATCAAACTTCGCGAAGGCGCACCTGAAGCCAACGGCAGAAGAAAGCTTATCGAGATTCCGGGTACGGAATTTGTCATTCCTTGCTCCAATGTCATCAGTGCTATCGGACAGCGAATTGATCAAAGTATTTTTGAACAGAAAGACAATATTCTGTTTGATAAGCGCGGCAACATTTCCGTGACGGAATCATTGGCTACAAGCCGTCCCGGCGTATTTGCGGGCGGAGACTGTGCCACCGGACCGACCACGCTGATCGGAGGTATGGCTCAGGGTCAAACAGCTGCCGAATCTATTCATGAATATCTAACCCGAGGTTCCGTCGGTTTTGAACCGCGATCACGCATGACTCAGATGATTAAGAAATGCAATCTTCTTGAGGAGACTGAACCCGTTCTTCCGACCATTCATCAGGATCGTCAGCAGATGCCAGAACTGGCGCCCGAAATTCGCGCCCATAACTTTGAAGAAGTCGAACTCGGATTAACTCCGGAAGAAGCTAAGAAAGAAGCGGAACGATGCATGCGCTGCTACCGGCTCTTCGGCGTTGTTACCCAGCTGCCGATTCCCGGTTTTAACCAAAAGGCTCAATAAGAAAAAGGAGAATAGAAATGAGAGCCTATATCAACAACAAACCTTTTGATTTTGATCAAGAAATTACAATTTTAGAAGCGGCCAGACAAATGGGGTTCTTTATCCCGACGCTTTGTGCTTTTAAGCCGCTCTGTCACACACCGGGGACGTGTGCAGTTTGTATCGTCCGTGTAAAAAGGGCCGACGGTCAGGAACTTACGCTCACCAGCTGCAAGACACCTTTGGAAGACGGAATGGAAGTTGACACCATTTCCTCTCAGGTCAAAAAAATGCAGCGAACTCAGGTGGCTTTGATCTTCGCAGACCACGACATGGATTGTGTAACCTGCGGTCGTTACGGTAATTGTGAACTTCTTCAGCTGGCTCGCAACTTAGGAGTCCAGAAGGCGCCTTTCACGGGCAAATTTATTGCTGAACGAAAGGTTGACCATACCGATCCGGCGATCGAGCTCGATGTTAATAAGTGCGTCCGCTGTATGCGCTGTGTGGAGGTGTGCAATAAGATCCAAGGCATCGGAGCGCTTCGTATTGATGAAATCGGAACGAAAGCCGGTGTATGCCTGAACGGCACCAAAGATTGGGTGGATTCCACTAAATGTGTTCGCTGCGGACAGTGCATTATGGTCTGTCCTACGGGGGCTTTAATGTCAACGGATAATGTGGATAAGGCCCGCGAAATTCTTGAAGACGAAAGTGTTATTTCCGTAGTTCAGTTTGCGCCCTCTGTCCGCGCAACATTGGGCGATGCATTCGGAACGCTTTCCGGAACTAATGTTGAAAAACGCATCATTGCCGGGCTGAAGATGATGGGTGCCAACTATGTTCTTGATACCAACTTCTCAGCTGATGTTGTGATCATGGAAGAAGGTACCGAGCTGCTTAATCGAATCAAAGATAAGCACTCAGTGATGCCGATGTTTACTTCCTGCTGCCCCGGCTGGGTTAGTTTTGTTGAACAGCATCGTCCTGAAATGCTGGACCATCTTTCCACCACTCGCTCTCCGCAGGCTGTGCTCAGTTCTCTTGCCAAGACGTGGCTGCCGGAAAAAATCGGCGCCGAGCCTTCAAAGATCCGTGTGATTTCCATCATGCCGTGCACAGCAAAGAAGATCGAGGCAGGACGCCCACAGTTGGCCAAAGACGGCGTGCCGGACACGGATCTGGTTTTAACCGTCCGCGAATTGGCAAGACTCTTTAAGAGCCGTGGGATAGATCTGAAAGAGATCGAAGACGGTGAATTTGATACACCCTTTATGAGCCGAGGTTCGGGCGCCGGTGTGATTTTCGGGAAGAGCGGCGGTGTGGCAGAAGCGGCTTCAAGAACGCTTTACCATGTCCTCACCGGAAAAGAGGTGAACAACGTTCCCTTTAAGCCCTCCAACCACCCGCATGTTTATAAAGAAGCGGATATGGACGAAGGCGGCGTGAAGCTGAAAATCGCAGTCGTTTACGGTCTAGCCAACGCCAACAAGATTTGTGATGAAGTGGCCGCGGGAACCTGCGACTATAACTTTATCGAAGTGATGACTTGTCCGGGCGGATGCGTCAACGGCGGCGGCACGATTCGTTTCAGAGGAAACTATTTGAACGCTACTTCGAAGCGCTTCGAAGTTCTGGAACGCGCCGACGAAAACAGTCCGGTTCGTCAGTCTCACAACAATCCGATGGTCAAAGAGCTTTATGACGAGTTCTTGGGAGAGCCGAATTCTCACAAAGCTCATCAGCTGCTCCATACTTCTTACGACGATCGAAGCAAGACGCCTGCCGTTCCTTCCATCCGTCATGTGTGGAAGAAGATCCAGTTAGGCTAATCAAAATTAAAGCTCTTCGAAGAAATTCCTGAAGGGCCTCCAAAAGTAAAAACCGGATTCCGTTTAGGCTCCGGTTTTCTTATTACTCGTTCCGGATTTGTCTTGTAACAGCTCTGAACTGTTCTTTGAATCCGACATCATAAAGGGCGGAAAGAGCAGGCGGCTCGAAAGCAAAGATCTTGGAGATATCTTTTTCTGCATTCGAGACGCAGTCGGCTAAATCTGCGCCGATCTTCATCGTCATGAAGGTATTCAAAGAAATTTCGAAATTCAAAGCGGCTTTTTCACGGATCTCTAAGAGTTCTTTTGTGCGCTTGTTTAAATGACGTGTGTAGAACTTAACGACTTCAAGAATCTCATGGTTGATCTTGACGTTGTTTTTAAGCGTGGCGCGCGCAGCTTCAGAAAGATTAGGAGAAGTGAGTTTTTCTTCTGCTGTGTTGATTTGCTTAAAGGCTTCTTTTTCGATTCCTGCAACGCGCTTCATGTAAACCTTGCCGATTTGATACAAAGCTCGATTTACCGCTTCTAAATAGAGGCGGTTGCACATCATGTAAAAACCTGCGTAAGTTTTAGAGAGTTCCGGAGTCGGGTTCGACTCAGCAAGCTGAGACTCCAAACGCTTTAACACCTGACCCACGCAGTCAGCTACAGAAAGAATGGCGGCAAGGTCCTCGCCTTCGGCCGATTCAATCAGGCTTTCCAGCTGCTCGCGATCGATGCGAACGCCGCGTGCCTTCAAAGAATCCAGCGCTTTATCCAAAAGCACAACGATTTGTTTTTCGTCGTATTCGATCTTGCTTTTGTAGCGGCTGATCTTGTCCTTTAAATTGCTTTGTGTACTGTTAAGAATGTTCCAGGTCTTTTTCGGAGCCGCGATTAAATCTTTTTCCCATTCGAGGATTTGCTTTTGGCGGCCGCGAATGTCTTTACGGACATTTTTGACTAAGCCGAGAAGAGACATGACTTCATTATTGAACATCTCTTCGAAGCATTCGGAACAAATTCTGCGGGTCGCGGGTTCCTGATAGACATAACGGCGGATGAAGTTGCGGCCCTGAGGGTGAACTTCCTGCGCGATGAGTTCAACGCCTTTTTCAAGTTTCGGACGAAGGCCTGACCAGGTTTTCTCAAAAGTCTGAGAATGAAAAATAGCTCTTTCCATTGCCATGTAAAGAGGGTAAGTCACAATCATACGAACCGGTGCAAGCATTCTTAATATTCTTCCGTTAAAGCCTTAATTAGTCCTTCAGGATTAATTTTCTTTATCTTAACTGATCACGGTCTTAAATTTCGGGGGCTAGCTATAAATCCTGGGGCGATGCATCCAAATGGTTTTCACAAACCATTGAGAAAAAACACACCAAGTACCGATTGTCATTTTCCGCCTGAGACGACGAAGGCTCCGTAGATCCGAGCCCTCATACAGCATTGAAGGAAATTAGTCGATTTCGATCAATTCGTACTGGGTGTTGCCCATCTTATGCTCTGCCATTGCGGTCAGCTGGCGCAGGCCGTGACGGGATTCCATTCTTTCAACTAGATCACGATTGTCTCCATGGTGAGAGTAAACCAAGTCGACACAAGCCTGATCAATAGCGAGGAGGTCGGTAGAAGCCAAAATACCGATATCGGCAATCGTCGGTTTGGCCGCTGCAACTCCGGCGCAGTCACAGTCTACGGACATGTTGCGCATGACGTTGATATAAGTGATTCTCTTGCCGAAGTGGTCAATAGTGGCTTTAGCCGAGTCAGCCATCAATTCCATTAGCTTTTCCTTGGCCGGCCATGCATTCCAATCGGCAGGAGGTTCGCCTTCGATGCCATGGACCTGGCGTTTACCAACCTGACCGGAAGCGCAGCCAATGGCGATATTCTTCATCGAGCCTCCGAAACCACCCATAGCATGACCCTTAAAGTGAGTCAGAACCAGCATGGAGTCATAGTTGACAATGTTCTTGCCCATAGCAACTTCTTTCAGGTGGAAGCCGCCGTTAACGGGCAGGTTGACAAAGCCGTCCTCGTCCATGATGTCGACCGGGCAGAACGTCCAGCCGTTAACCTTGATGGTCTCTCGGTGGCTTTCCGTTGTGTAGCGGTCGCCTTCGTAAAGTGTATTTGTTTCGACGATGTTGCTGTTCGGAATCGTCGCCTGAAGGGCTTGGACTAAATCACGAGGAAGGATATTCGGACCGTGTTTTTCACCGGTGTGCAGTTTGATCGCAACTTTGCCGTAAATTTCGCTGTTCACTAAGTTATAGAGTTTGATGAGGTGCTCAGCGTCAATGATCGGCGAGAAGAAAACTTTCGCCGCAGATCCTTTGTATTTTCCGGGTTCAACCCGTTTGGACCCAATAACGGGTGTAACAACAGGCGCATTAATCACTTTGCCGCAGCCGCAGGAACCAGTACAACAATCGCTCACTTCTTTCTCCTTATTCGCTAAAAAGTTTTGCGGATATAACTTATTAATATTAGAACGATTCAAAAGAAGCGGTTTGTCTATTTTTGCGGCTTGTCTGGAAGGCAAGAACTTCATGTGCGGATACTGTTTGCGCTGAAAGAAAAAACGCAAAGCAAAACTTAGAGAAAACTCAAGAATCTCAAGTAAAGTAAAGAAAAATTGAACACCAGGAAAACTCTGAGGGGTAAAATGAAAGAAAAACTAAAAACCAAACTGAGGAGAAATATGCGCATTCGAACACTCTCTTTACTCACCGTCATGTCGGCCGTTTCCTTGTCAGCTATAGCTGCGGCTCCGACAGTCAGTACTGAAGCAAAAAAAGCTGCTGACATGATTAACGCCGATGCTCCGATGCAGAAAATGTTGGCAGAGCTCACGAGTCCTCAAGGACAAAAGTGGCGATTCAATATTCAAATGGAAATCGTCCGAATTGCATCTCCGTCCCGATCAGAAATGCGCCGTCAGCAGGAACTGATGCGTCGTTTCACTGAAGAATGGGGCTTCTCTCCCGCGCAGGTAATGACGCGTACCGACGGCATCATCAAGGGTGCTGGACTTCAGAAGGTTGACGGTCTGCCTGTATATAACGCCTGCGTCAGAATTCCCGGCACTTATTCCCAGCAAAAAGATGCTCAGTCTTACAAAGGCCAGTTTCCTAAGGTCCTCTTAGAAGGTCACATTGACACAGTGAATCCTGCGGAACTGCCGCCGGCTTCAGCTCCCTTCGTGCCGGTTAAGCTTCAGAAAGCTTCTGACGCATTGGTTAAGACAAAGGCAGAACTTGCCGCTTTGCCAGATGAACTCCACTTCGATAAAGACGGAAAGATTATTGAAGACGCCAATTACAAAAAAGCCTATCAGCGTTATAACGACTATGAAGACGCTTTGGGTCGCGGCGCTCTGAGAATTTATGTTCCTGGTTATAACGACGCGATGATTAACACGGCAGCTGTCATGCAAGCTGCTTACATGCTCAACAAATATAAGATCAAGCCGGTTTATGACATCTGGATTTGCGGTACGACCGGTGAAGAGGGCAAAGGGAACCTTTGCGGCATGAAGCAGCTTTACGGTTATAACCAAGACACCGGCAAAGGCAACAATGCTCTGAACTTCGTTGCTAACTTCGGCGCTGACAGTACATCTCCCGGTTCCGGAACGGTTAACTACTTGGGTTCTTACCGTTTCGAAATTAAATACTCGGAACCTGCCGGAGTGAAGGTCGGCGCAAACCAGCCTTCCGCTTTAATGGCTATGAACCGTGCCATTGAAATGATTTCCAATCTGAAAACTCCCTACGATCTGGATAAAAAAGCAGAAAGAACGACTTACACCGTAGGTGTTGGTTCCTGCACACCGGCGTCGGAAGGTGAACGAAGCAAAGAGTGCACACTTCTCGTCGATATGAGAAGTCCGACACCCGGACCGCTGAAAGATATTCGCAGCAAGATTGAACCTGCTTTCGCAAAGGCACTCCAGCAGGAAAACGCCAAATATGGTCTGAAAGACGGAGACGCCAAAGCCGTGAAGATGGAATTGGTTTGGTTCGGCGATCGTCCCGCCCATAAACGCAAGAATTACGACGATCCTGCTATGCAGGCATTCTGGCAGTCTGCCCGCACAGCCGGCATTGATATTCGTGAAAAACTGAACGAGCGAGCGGCATCGCTCAACGACAACGTTCCTGCAGCGGTTGGCGTTCCGACGGTTAACTTCAACGTTGGTACGAATGCAGGCGGTGGCGGCGGACATGCTTGGTATGAATGGGGCATTCCCGGAAACGGCCAGGACGAAGGCAAACGCGTTTATCGAATGATTCTGATGGGACTTATGGCTGCCGGATACCATACTTCCGACGGTAAGGTTGTTCCGCCGTTGGTTTCTCCCAAAGGCAATCGCACGACTGAAGAGCTGTACAAATAAGGGGGCAGACATGAATAAATTATTAGCAGCGTTAGTTTGCGCCTTTGCAGCATCAGCGGTTTCTGCCGCAACTTATGAAGTTTTCATTACTGGCCCCGGCGGCCATTCCAACGGAAGTTACGGCAACACGAATGCCGTTCACGCCGGAAGCCGAGCAGTTCTTGAACTTGAAAAAGCGCTTCCATGTGCCGTCATTACCGACTTTAAGGGCGGTGCTACGGTGAATGCGATTGCCGGGGACGCGGCTTTTAAGGTCAACACGGCAATGTGCAAGACACCGGAAGTTGATAATAAGGCTTTGATTGAAAAAGCGATCAAAGCCGGTGTCGATAAAGAAAACGCTTTCAGAGGCGTAAAGGCCGGTGACTTGGTGAAAGGATTCCCCGCTGAAATCCAATTCAAAATCAAGTAGTTCAAACTAAGAAGAGGTCAATTCAGTCCGTCCCAGAGGCGGACTGAGTTGTTTTGGCAGCGGGAATTTTGCAGAGCCGCTGATTAAAATACCAAACACTCATTAATAGTTAGTCGAGGAAAAACGGTGAAAGCCATTGTTCTCAGCAGCGGCGGTGTCGACAGCACGACTTGTCTTGCCATGGCCGTCCATGAATTAGGCAAAGAAAACGTCGTTACTCTGTCCTTTGAATACGGTCAGAGACATTGCAAAGAGTTAGAAAGCGCTCAGAAGGTCGCAGATTATTACGGTGTCAGACACGTTGTTTTTAACCTGACTCAGATCTTTTCTTTCAGCAACTGCTCCCTGTTATCTACTAGCACGGAAAAGCCCGTCCATGAAAGTTATGCCGAACAGATCTCTAAAAACGGAGAGGGCAAGGTTTCGACGTACGTTCCTTTTAGAAACGGCTTAATGCTTTCAGCCGGAGCGGCACTGGCTCAATCCTTGTTCCCGGAAGAAAAATGCGAAATTTGGATTGGAGCTCATGCTGATGATGCGGCAGGTAATGCTTATGCCGACTGTTCTGTAGGTTTTAATAATGCGATGAATGAGGCGATCAGCATCGGGACCTACGGACTTGTTTCTCTTCGCGCTCCTCTGAACCGCTGGAATAAAGCGCAGGTTGTTGCCGAAGGTTTGAAGCTGAAAGTTCCTTATGAATTGACTTGGTCATGTTATGACGGCGGAGAAAAAGCCTGCGGGGAATGCGGCACCTGTATTGACCGCAAAGCCGCCTTTGAAGCTAACGGCGTTAAAGATCCGATTGATTATTTGAAATGAATGCTATAGCACTTGCGCTTGTTTTCTTTGCAGCTGTGCTGCACGCTTCTTGGAATTTTGTTTCGAAGAAGAGCGGAGGCGGCTCATCTTTTGTCCTGCTTTATGAGACGTTTGCCTTTTTGATTTACATGCCGCTGCTTTATTTGGTGGATTTCAAAAGGCTCCTGTCTCTTCCTTTAGAGATGTGGCTGCTGATCATTCTCAGCGCAGTGCTTCATGTGATTTACACCATTGTCCTCCAGACCGGTTATCGAAAAGCGGATTATTCCGTTGTTTATCCGACCGCAAGAGGAACGGGTCCGGCGTTTACGGTTTTAGTTGCAGTGTTTCTATTCGGAGAAAAACTCGCCCCTCTCGGTTTTGCGGGCATTGTCTGTGTGCTTTTAGGTATCGTATTGCTAGCGTTTCCGGGCAAAGACAAGCACCTCAAGAGTTCATTATCCAAAGGATTGTTCTGGGGTGTGTTGACGGGCGTGTTTATTGCTTCGTATTCGAGCTTGGACGGATTTGCGATTCAGCTGATCGGATTGACGCCTTTAATGTATTACGTCCCCGGCATGGCGGTTCGGCTCTTTCTTCTAGGCCCTGGGATTCTTTCCAAGGAATCGGGGCGTAAAAGCTTTAAAGAAGACATTAAAAAGCGCTGGAAGTACGCACTTTATATTGGCATTGCGCATCCGGCTGCTTATCTCTTGGTTTTGTTTGCACTGCTTTATGCACCGCTCGCATATGTCGCACCAACCCGAGAGGTTTCCATGATGCTTGCCTTATTTATCGGAGCGAAAGCCCTGCATGAAAAGGTAACGCCTTTAAAGAGTGCTGGTGTTCTTGCTATGATGACAGGAGTCATCTTGATTTCGCTGGCGCGCTGAGCCTTAATGCTTTTGAAAGAATTGACTGCCGCGCCGACGGCCTTATTTAGAGAATGAAATTAATAAGAAGGAGTCTGTAATGTCCAAACTTTACTTAGGCTTTGATGCGGGAACTCAGAGCGTGAAGGTATCTGTCTATGATGAGAATCTCAAGAGCATCACTTCGCAGAGCCTGCCCACGATTCTTCGTTATCCGCACGCCGGGTGGGTTGAAATGGACCTGGATGAGTTTTTGGACATTACGGTTCGATGCATCAAACGCTGTGTCGATGACATTAAAGCGCTTGGCTACGATCCCAAAGACGTCCGCGCTGTGATGGGCGACGGCATTATCTGCGGCATTGCCGGTGTGAACGAAGAAGGTGACGCAATCACGCCCTATATCAATTACCTAGATACCCGCACCGATGATGACGTTCGTTTCATCAATGACATGAACTTGGACATCTGGGTTAAAGAAACCGGGAATCCGGAAGCCTGCACGATGTTCCCGGCGATGTTTGCCCGCTGGTTCCTGAAAAACAACTCCAAATTCCAGCAGCAGGGCGTTAAGTTCATGCACAACGCTCCCTACATTCTTTCTCACTTGGCCGGATTAAAAGGCAAAGATGCCTTTATCGACTGGGGCGCCATGTCCGGCTGGGGATTGGGCTACAACGTTATGAAGAAAGAATGGTCCAAGGAACAGCTTGAAATTCTCGGCATCAACGAAAAGTACATGCCGCGTATTCTCAAGCCTTGGGACATTATTGGCGGCCTAACAAAAACGATGTCAGAAAAAACAGGTTTACCCGAAGGCACACCGATTTGTGTCGGCGCGGGGGACACCATGCAGTCCATGATCGGCTGCGGAAACTATGAAGCAGGCAAGGGCGTTGACGTTGCTGGTACCTGCGCGATGTTCTGCGTTTCGACTAAGGGCATCATTCCTGAGTTAAGTAAGAAAGGCAACAACCTTATCTTTAATTCCGGATCGCTTCCTGACACTTATTTCTACTGGGGTACGATTCGTACCGGGGGCTTAGCTCTGCGCTGGTTTAAAGACAATGTCTGCCACAAGGCCAATGACGCGGTTTACTACAACGATCTGAATGATCGAGCCGCTCAGGTTCCGGTGGGCTCCAACGGTGTTTTGTTCCTTCCGTACCTTACCGGCGGTCAGGATATCAACAATAAGAAGTGCGGCTGCTTCCTGGGTTTGACGCTTGATGACGATCAGTCTGTGATGTGGCGTTCGGTTTTGGAATCCATCGGCTTTGACTACATGGAAATTTGCGATCTTTACCGCTCTGCCGGTGTTGACCTTCAGCGTTTGACGGTTGCCGAAGGCGGAAGCCGAAGCTCGCTCTGGAACCAAATCAAGTCCGACATGCTCGACGCCGAAGTTGTTCGTTATAAGAATGCGGGCGGCGCTGTTGTGACGAACTGCATCTTTGCTGCTTATGCCGTTAAAGATGTTCCGGAAATCATTCCTGAACTCTCGAAGATTCTTCAGATCGATCAGTCTTACCAGCCGCGTGCTGAAAACACCAAACTGTATCGTGATCTCTTAAATCTCCAGCGTAAGCTGATTGACGTCGATATGGCGCCGGCGTTTGCTACGTTGTGGAATATGAAGAAGATCTTGCCGCAGAAACAGAACTAAGAAGCGGAAAAACTATTTCATAAGTTAAGGATGAGAGGACGACTAAAAACCGTCCTCTTTTTTCTGCTGTTTTATTTTTTCATGACAGTTATAGTGTCATAAACGGGTGTACGACAACTCCGAAGTTTGAGGAAACGTATCTGACAGATTTGATGGAAACCAAGAAAAAGTTCAGTTTGGAGGAATTTTCCGAATTTACGGGATTTTTCCGAACCATTCGCTTTTATCAACAGGGCCCGTAAAACACCGTCATTCATGACGGTGATATAAGGGCCTCACAGATTCGCGGTTCGGCATATTTTGATATCTAATTTGTCGGTGGAAATAGAGGGCCCATCACGGCTGATTTCGGAATAAGAGAAACGGAACCAAAGATATTTCTTCCCAAAATTTGTTTCGGATTTTACCGTATCGTTTTTCCCTATGATGCAGCTTATCCGACTCCGTTACAATGGGTTATTACAGCGGGGGAACATAGGTGTTAATTAGACGCGGTTTCAAATTCGAACTAAAACCAAATGGAATGCAGATTCAACTGATGAAGCAATTC
>OGKG01001196.1_pt1 | contig 31771 bp, 29 predicted proteins | sample 1572201 | NCBI WGS metagenome assembly OGKG01 (sample SAMEA2582146, study PRJEB24529) | metagenome | biome: Human gut stool | place: China | collected 2011 | reverse complement strand
AGGTGTTTGTAACGGACAAGTCGGAAGACAAGTCCAGTAACCGTAAGGTAATTTACTTATGAACAAAATATTTAAGAAGATTTGGAACAAATCCAGAGGCTGCTTTGTTGCGGTCAGTGAAGTTGCATCCGCCGCAAGTAAGAAAGGCGGAGAAAATGTTTTAGTTATAGGTTTGTTGGCTGTGATTCCTTCTTTTGGAGCAGCTGGCACCCTAACCATTAATTCCGATTGGCACGTCTCTCAGCAGGAGGGAATGACCATCAATATGCATCACCTACAAGATGAGAATGTAATCGTTAACGGTAACTATTACATGGACTCGACTTGTGCTTTTTATCTTGCTGATCAATCAAAGGTTGGAGGTTTGCCGATTGGAAACCTCCAAGTCAACGGAAGTTTTTATCTCCAATTTCCTTCAATTGATCCATATCCTCAGAATCCGACGGGATACACATTGGCCCATGTGCATTTAAAAGATGCAACGGGAACATTGAACATCCGAGATAATTTCTACATTTCCAGTATTTCTTACTTGCATACTTCCAACTTTTTCGAGGATAAGTCTGGAAAAGCTACAAGCTATTTAAAGGTTGGAGGCACTACAACTATTGAGAACGGTGGCTCTATAAATGCTCCGGGTACCTACGGTGTTTCGAGTCAGTTCGCTGAGTCCACACACGTTCTCAATGTTCTTGATCTTTATGGAAGTTACCACGGCCACGGCGGATCTATTAACACAAAATATTCCCGAACAATTGCAGTCGGAAACTTGCGGAACGGCGGATACTTCGGCCAAGGCTCGAACACTCCGAATGGCTTTGATAATGTTTATTTTGGAACATTGAACCTTTTCAGCGGGTCTACTTTAGGAAATAACGGGGCTCTGGTTATAGGTGCAATGGAGCAAAACAAGGTCGCTGTAGGGAATGTGCTCAACCTAAACGGCGGAGCAATTCATAACCGGGACGGCTTAGTTCAACACCAGGGCACGATAAATGTTAACTCTGCCTATGATTTTTCAAATTTCGTACAAAACGGCGGAACTTTAAACAACAATAATTCCCTTACTCTTACTGATGTCACTCTTAACGGCGGTAGCCTTAATAACAACAATACGCTGACTCTTAGAGGGAATGTAGTAACCAATGGAAGATTGGCTTTAAAGGGAACCATAAATAATCAAGGTTCTTGGGTCGAAAATAGTCCGATAGTTTTACAAGGTACCTTCAACAATAGTGGAACTTTCGTTACTGCCGGCTTATGGAACTTTCAAAATGGCTCGAAGTTTAATAATGCAGGAACTCTTCAAACAAATAACGCCTCCAACGTATTTGACTCTTTAGGCAGCCAAGGCCAGACAGCATTGACAACCGTCAGCAGGAATGCGCAATTGCCGGAAGAAGCGAAGACGGCATTGACTGACTTATTCCGCCATTACGTTCCCGGAAGCGTTGCTCAGAATCTGGTTGACCACGCCACATTTAGCGGCGGGAAAGTCATCGTTACCGGCGTCAATCTGACCCAGACGCAGGCAGACGATTTGAAGAAAGAATTCAAATCAAAGTTTTTTCTCCTTCCAACAGAAATTTCCGCCAGCACTTTTCAACAAGAGTGCTAACTGAAGTTTCTGTATTTATTTCAGGAGAAAAAATGAACAAGATATTCAAAAAAATCTGGAATAAGGCAAGAGGGTGCTTTGTGGCAGTTAGTGAGGTTGCTGCAGCCTCAAGTAAAAAAGGCGGGAAAAATGCCTTGGTTGGAACAATTGCTTTCCTCTTACCTTTAACCTCATATGCAGTACAAACCATTAACGGTGATGTCGAACTTGGAACACTTAAAGAGAACGTCAAAAACACTCTGAGAGACAGTTACATTATCAATGGAAATGCAACCGCTTCTGCTGATTCTCTTCATGTTTCATGGACTTCAAAAGACTTTCGTGGCATGGAAGATCAAACTTTGACCGTAAATGGCAACCTGACTGTAACCAGCCCTTACATGGTGATAACTCACAGAGGAGATGGGGCATCCCAAATCACTGGAGGGTTACACGTTCGTGACAATCTTTATTTGGATGCGGGATTGTTACGTGTCGGCAGTGGAAATTCTCACGACGGAGGCACTGTAAACACTTCATTTTCTGTTGGCGGAACTTTGAGGGTTGCTCAAGGGGCAACCATTGACAATAGGTCAGATTATTTCTACGTCCATTTAAATATGTCGGCAGGCACCTTGGACTTTTCAGGTAATCTTGATATTTCCACCGTTGAAACTGGGACGATTAATTATGGGAACATGATTGTTCGTAACGGTTCATACAAGCAAACTAACAACGTCCAAACCTATGCTTCCAATTCCTTATCACTTTTAGGAGGCAGTCTTACTAACGAATCTTCGTTGGTCGTCGGAGTGAAAAGCGGTCAATTTTCTGTTGGCAATTCGCTTACTTTAGGTGGCGGTAATTTAACTAACAGAAATTTATTGACTCAGATAGCCGGAAATATCAACATAACAGGCGGCAGTTATGACTTCGGCACTTTCAATAAGAGCAACGGTACTCTTGGCAACGCCGGCACTTTAACTGTGACTCAATTCAACCAGTCCGGCGGTTCTGCTTCTAACACAGGAAACCTGACTATTGGCAATGCTGATCTATACGGTTCATTGACCTCCAGCGGAACGTTAGCTCTCACTGGTAATGTCATCAGCAGAGGAAACTTGTCTTCGACAGGAACGCTAAATAACCGTGGCAGCTGGACGGAAACTAATGCATTCACTATTGCCGGCAATCTCAACAACACCGGAGCAATCAACTTCCAGAATGGTTTTGCGCTTGCTGCCGGTTCAAAGTTGAATTCCTCCGGCACTATTCAAACCAACAATGCCTCAAATATCTTTGACTCCTTAGGCAGTCAAGGACAAACGGCATTGACGACCGTTAGTATGAATGCCCAATTGCCGGAAGAAGCAAAGACGGCATTGACTGACTTATTCCGTCACTATGTTCCCGGAAGCGTTGCTCAGAATCTGGCTGAACACGCCACGTTTACCGGCGGAAAAGTCATCGTTACCGGCGTCAATCTGACCCAAACTCAGGCAGATGATTTGAAGAAAGAATTCAAATCAAAGTTTGTTGTCTTTGAGTTTTATAGACTTTCTTCTTTTTCTTCCTCCCGGAGAACCAAATGAGCGAATCAGAAAATGTACTGTCCCTTCCTTCCTGCCGTTCAAATTTATTTAATCCGGCCGATTCATATGTAAGAACTTTGGGATCGAAGCGTTCTCAGACAACGGTAGAAAATTGCGTCCGAAATATTGCAAAAATCTTGGGTCACTCTTCCTATGACAGAGTTGAATGGTCCAAATTGAGAAGGAGTCACTGGCAAAAAATTTTAGGTGCTCTTGAAGAGAAAGGGTGCTCTCCTTCAACTAAAAATCTTTACTTAACTGTGTTCAAAGGAGTTGCTAAGGAGGCATGGTCTAATGATTTGCTTCCGCAGTCGGCTTATCTGAAAATCAGCAGTCTGAAAAGTTTGAAATTTGAAAGACTTCCCAAGGGCCGCAGTTTAGACTTGGAAGAAGGAAGAAGACTCTTAGAGTCTTGTTTCAACGGCACTACAAAAGGCTTCCGTGACCGAGCCATTTTTGCCGTAATGATGGGCTGCGGGCTGCGCAGGGCTGAAGTCGTCTCTTTGAAACTTGCAAACTGGAATTGTATTGATAGAAGTTTTTCTTTTATCGGCAAAGGAAACAAAGAGAGGCGGGTTTATCTACCGAAGAATTTAGATAAGTACATTGATGAGTGGCTTATAAAAAGAGGACTGGAAGCCGGAACTTTTTTTCCTCCTATTTGTCAAGGGGAAAAAACAGACAAATTAAAATTGGACAAGGAGCTAACTTCTACTTCAATTTACCGGTTGTTGATGAATCAAGCAGATTTTGCCGACTTGGGAAAAATCCGCCCGCATGATTTACGCCGTACTTTTGCAACACGGATGCTGGAAGCCGGCAGCGACCTCTTTATATTGCAGAAAGCGATGGGCCACTCTTCAGTGGCTACCACCGCTCGCTATGACTATCGCAACGAACAAAGCCGCCAGAAGGTATGTAAAGAACTTAGTTTTTAATGTTGCTCCTATCTTTCGGCTTCTTTGCTCTTTATCCGGATAGCCGTTATAAATTCTTGTACCCAACCTTGCGGGGGACGGCATCGGATTACCTTTTTATCCTTAATGAGGACTGCCAAAAAAGGCTTAGAGCGATTGTTATCCACGACATATAATCTGTCGCAGAGTTCGACCATAGTCTGGTAATTCATTTTTAATCTTATTTCTCTTCTGAGAACATCTTCTTTGTTGACCGCATGGCCTCCCAAACTTACTCTTTGTCGAATTCTTTGATAATTAATAGCTGAGTTATTAACTCCGACTAGAACTCCATTAATTTTGTAACCCTTAGATTTGGCCTCCTCTAAAACTCGGAATTCAGATTTTCCGGAGAAGGTGCTTTCAAAAGCGAAAGAAATATTTAAATCAAGACAAGCCTGTCTTTTCCTTAATGCCGTCTTAGCACCTTTGACGAAATCTCCGTTGAATCCTTCTGTTAATACATCAGGATTAATATAAACAAGAGAGGAGAGGGAGGGAACTTTAGCTTTTGCCAGCTGATAAACCGTCGATTTCCCAGCTCCGTTCACTCCGGCAAAAAAAACAATCTGCGGTCTGTCGCTCTTATACATATTCGATTACTACTCGACCGTCGGGATATTCAGTTATCACTTTCTTAGGATCCTCAAGATCCCCGTAGGTCACAGGAACTCCTTTTGAAAAATGTTTTTTCCTTATCGTATCGGCAATGGAATCGTCCTTACCCATATCTCCCAGAGCATTTTCGAGCTGAGTCTCCAGTACCTTATTAGCCATTTTGTTTTGGAGAGCTATTACTTCCTTTGTCACTTTGTCCATACTTTTTCAATTACCTTAATCATTCCAATAGTGCTTTATTCTCTAGAGCAAAATGCAGAGCGATTATCTATTTAATGGCTTGCTTACTTTTTTCAATGTACTCATTCTTGAATTTCACAAAATCCGCAATAACCAGTTTCTTTACTGCTTTAATAAACGCCTCCATGTAATTCCAATCAGGTTCTTTATTATCATTGAGAGGAAAAGAAATCTTTTCGTTTTCTAGAGCATCTTGAGAGAAAGAAGAACTCCCCCAGGAGTAAAGAGAAAAAGATTTTTGTAACGTAGCAACAAGAAATAATCCAGTTTCTTCATTCAGTTCTTGCTCTTTTGCTTTAAAGACTTTAATTTTGTCTCCGGTAAAAAATTCCTTATCTTGATAATAAGCAGTGGCAGTATCTTGTCCAAAAGAGATTGTTCTTGCTTCATTTAGATACACTGGATTTTGATCTATGTAGCCTCGAATGCCGTTGGCCGAAGACCCTCTGGCTACATAGGGGAAACTGCCTCCAAACTTAACAGAATTGGCATTAAATTTTTTCTTTGATTGTTCCACCAGAAAAAGTTCGTTAACTTTGAAGGAAGAATAGTTCGGAGGGTTTTTTAAAATCTGTAACTCATCATCCGATAGTTCGTAATCATTTAGTCCAGCAACTTTCAAATAAGTATCGAGTTCTCGAATGTAATCTTCCTCGAGTTCTCGAATGTAATCTTCCTCGAGTTCTCGAATGTAATCTTCCATGAATTGGAGATCCAACTGATCTTTATCGTTAACCGGAAGATTTATTGAGTCCTTCTCCATTCTCTTCAAATGCCATTTAAAACCGTATCCATAGCTTTTCCCTAGTTTTCTAAGGGCCGTAATAATATACAAAGCAATTCGATGAGTTAGCTCAAAGTTGGGATAAAGAACATTGATGTCATCTGAGGCCCAATAAGACAGTGGCTGATAAAAAGCCTCCCCAACACTTCCGTTATAAGAAACTGAAATTGTGTTACCTGAGTGAAGATTTGTATTGTTTCCTACAGTTCCCGTTTTGCCATTATTTTGAGCGGAAGCACCAATAAAAGGTATTGATCCTTTAATCATTTGTGCTTTGGTCAAACGAGTACCTTTTTTTAAAGTAAAAATATCTGAGATTAAGAAATCACCAAATCTACCCCCGTTTTTCTTGAAGTTATTTTCAAGCTCTAACAAACGGGGGTTCGTTATTTTCCCAAGGAAGAATCTCCTCTTTGGATGATTTCCGATACTTTCCAAGACAAATAATCTTTGACAGCTTGCTTGAAGTCTTCCAACGAAGGTTTGTTATCTATCTTGACATGTTGAGAAAAAGTCCAATCGTTGCCGGCTAAAGAAATAGTATCTTTAATGAGTTTCCCGTTGGCTTCAGTATAGTAGTCCGTAGAAGTTTTTCTGTTTAAAACTCGAGCAACTAGCTCAACATAGCGGCCTTTAGCATCATCTGTATCTCGGAGATTAACGTCTTGACCAGATTTCTTTCGGTTCATTCTGGTATACCCATCCTCCGTGAAATCTATAAAAGTTACTAGATTGTCTGCATTGTGAGGTTTACCCGCTTCAAAAAGGTAAATGGCAGTTTGGACTGATGCCTTACCGGAAAAGAGATCTAGGGGCATCTTAATACTTGCGATTAGTGAACTTTTCTCTAATATTTTTGCCGGATAAATTCCACCATTACCTGCGCCAGCATTCTCCTGAATCAAAACACATGCAAAACCTTTTTGCATTTTTGAAAGAGCTTTTTCTACGAAGTTGAATCCTTTCCCATCTGCTGAGTATGGCGGATTAAGAAGAAAAACAGTAGCAGGAAAGTCTATTGTCGTTGTCAAACTGTCGGAATGTTGAAGATTAGAAGAACCGTCACCTACCAATACCATATTCATCACAGCCAACATGAAAATAGTATCTAGAATTTCGATCCCGCAAATTTGTTCGGATTTAATTTTTTTTATCTTTTCTTTCAGGAGCTCCTGATCTGAAATCGAATCTTTTGCATCCTGGAGCATAATTTCCAGTGCCGAAACTAAGAAACCTGCTGAACCCATTGCAGAGTCTAGGACAAATGAATCTTTATTGGTCTGAGCCAACCGAGCCATCAGGTTTGTCACATATCTCGGCGTAAGTACAACATCATTCAACTTGTCCGTACTAATATTTGCCCACTCGCTGAGTTTGTTAAAAATCTTCCCGGTAAAGTCCAGATGCAGCCTAGAATTGAAATAGGGAATTACGTCGGACAAAACTTGTGCAAATAAAGTCTTAAATTTGCTTTCTCCATTAACCGGCTTATACAATTTTTCGTTACTAAATATATTGCCCAGTAAGTTGAGAATAATTTGTCGTTTTTCGTCGGGCGTTCCTCTATCTTTCAAAAACTCTTCTATGCGGGTGTACAGGGTCAGTCCGTCGTTATTTCTTGCCGATTTATTTCCCTTCAAATCGGCAGGAGTTAAGTTCGCCACGTCCTTAATAGGGAGAGCTGCCATAATCAAACCGCAGAACAGATAAAGTTTTTGATCGGTATTTAGAAGAGGTTTAAGAACTACATCGTCATAAAGGCTCTGGTGAATTTTTTGAATACTTTTCTCTAAACTCGACTCGGCTTCTTTTTTTAATTTTTCTAACTCTTCTTCCGATAAATTCACCTTATCTAACAGATCAACAAGGTGCTCCAAATTGGTTTCCTTAAACAAAGAAAAATCCGTTACGTCATCCAATAATTTTGGATACAACTCATTATTGCGAGAGAGATAAAAGGCTTGAAACTCTGTTTCTAGAGAACCGTCCGGTTTTTTATACCCGTTCAATCCAACTGCAATTACCTCTTCGTAATCAGAGTGCTGAAGAACCACCTTAGCGTAATGCACAGCTCCGTTGACTGCATAGCCAGTTACCGCCGCAGTAGACTGATCAATATTTTTAGATTTATCAAGTTTGATAAGCTTGTTTTTTAAACCCTTAACCTCAATCATCACAGGGATGGGTCTTTGATTTTGTGTCTCCAGAAAAACCTTGATATCTGGAAAGTTTCCTCCGTCTTTATTAGCCTTTGATGGGCCTTTTTTTAATGCATTATCAATAGAAGGGTTAATGGGTTCAGTCTTAGTAAAGTACTTAACCTTTAATTTTTTTAATTCTTCCTTGAAGATATCTTCTACTTGTTCTTCTACACTTTTTGCCATAATTATTTCCAGTTTTTTTAAATCTTCCACTCATAGCCGGACGGCTTTTTCTTTGCGTACTTATACAAAGTACTTTGCGCAACTCCCAGCTGCTTTGCTACTTTTCCCATAGGCAGCCCATTCTCAACCAGAACTTTTGCGCTTTTCAAAATTTCCGAATCTATAGGTTTTCGTCCTTTAAAAGCTCCTCTTTCCTTTGCCTTTGCAATTCCCTCTTTTTGTCTTTCGAGAATAAGAGAACGTTCAAATTGTGCAACGGCTCCCAGCAGATGAAGCAGCAGCACCGACATAGGATTCTTTTCCTTGTCTGGGCTGAATTCAATAGACTCTTTCTTAAACTTTACGGTCACTCCTCTTTTATTGAAAGTTTCAACCAGAGTAAGAAGATCTTGTAAGTTGCGTGCGAGTCGGTCCATACTATGGACATAAACAATATCACCGGCAGAAACCTTTTCTAGAAGACAATGCAGTTGAGGCCGATCAGTATTCTTTCCGGACGCCTTATCAATGAAGGTCTGATCTAAGGCGATTCCATCCAATTGCCGGGCAGTATTTTGATCAACTGAACTTACCCGGATGTAACCCAAATTTGCCAAAGCTTTACCTTTCTAGTTCGATTAATGGTCTAGGGAAATCTTTTCTTTGTTGAGGCGTATAGAGTTCCTTCAAGTTATTTTCAAAGAACTTAAACATACCGTTAGCATCACCAGTTTCATAGAATTTCCCAAGTTCTTTATGAAATAGTTCGGCTTCACGATTTAAGACGGTTATGGGAAAATAACCATCTTTCATTAAGCAGCCGTTCATCATCAAAGAGGCCGTTCTTTTATTGGCATCGTAGAAGGGTTGAGTTCTTGCCATGAACAAAAAAGTTGCAATAGCTCTTTCCGCAGGAGATTTAATTTCCTTTGTCAGATAATTAAACCCTCCCTCTAAAATCTGGGATAGATTTTCTGTCGGCGGTACATATTTAATGTTATGGAGAGATACTGCTTTATTTCTGATTACTCCCCATTCAAGCGCATCTTCCTTCGCAACAAAAGAATGTATGAGACAAGCAGATTTAATACTTAAAGAAAATTCATCGTTAAACAGTTGCAAAATTAAATTTTTACAGCCGTCTCCGTAATTTTTCACTTGCATTAAGTCAAAAATACTTATACCTCCAACAGATTGGCCTTCGAGAATTGTAGCTGTCTGTGGCAGAGTCGTTGGGTTGTTTTCAAGACTTCTCATGCAATTCCAAGTAATTTCAACCAGATTCTTCTTGAATATTGCACAAGCCTTTTTTGTATCTCCAATGTACGGCAGATCTAGATCAAATGAGCCTGTATTCCAAAACATACCGTTAAGTTCTTTTTGCATTCCTATATATCCGCCGGTAAAGAGGCTTGTTTTTCTATTTAGACTCTTTAAGTTAATCAGAATTTTTCCATTTTTAATGATTATAGACTCTAAATAGAAGAATTCTCCCGGTGATATTTTTCTAAATGAAGTGTACTTAAAAAGAATCAAAGCTCTTCTCTTCGTAACTTATTCCGGCAGCCAAACTTTCAGAGAATCTTAAAAATCTTCACCTTCAAAAATAAAAATTACCTAAATTTTTTTAAAGAAAATGGTGACATTTTGGTGACATTGAATAATCTTTATTCGTAACCTTTTGATTTTATTATAGTTTGTATTACCACCCCTTCCGCCAGAATCTAATCCCAATTAGCTTCTCAATTGCCTCATAAGGTCTTAAAAAGCCTTAAAAATCATACAGTTTTTGACATTCAATTTTTTTAATTTTTTTCTCAATAAGAGTCATATGACTCAGCGTATTTTCATTAAATCGTGGACGAAATGGTGTGAAAAATGGTGTGAAAAATTTTGATGACCGTATCTTGCACACCATACTTTGAAGGAACTAATATGAGTCTTAACACTGCTTTGAAAATCTAGAAAAGTCTTCGAGTATGTAAATTACTAAAACCTTCTTAAACCAAATCAAAAACTTGAGGCTTCCATCGGTTTGCTGTAAGATATAAACAAAAAATCGGAGCAAGTACTGTCGCCCGCGAATAAAATAACGCGGAATCTTTCGAGGGTGGTAATAGTGCAGTCTCTCCGATTTTTCTTTTCTTCGCATTCGTTAGAAAAAAGCTGCATTTGAGGCAGTCGTTACTCACGATACCTTTTCTATCATCAAGACCATTCGGCATAGGAGGAAGATTTTCTTCTGTCTTTACTCCTGCGGCTTTGGTTCTGGATCGGAGCTGAGATACGTACTCTCCTATCAGCTCTTTCCTGTAAGGGGACTCCCCCAGAGTATTGATTCTTACCTTATCTTGCTCCGTTAAATATGCATAACTTTGTGCAAAGGACGGAAAACTCAGGACACTTGCCCCTGTCAAGAACAGCACCCAGGCAGTTTTGGATTTTCTAATGCTCAAAAACATGAGATTCAGGTATTTTTGTTTGTATATCTCTTCATTATGAAAAAGACCTGACAGCTCTCATGTAAAGTTCTCTATCCAAAAATACCCTCTATCTTCTCCTATTTTCGGAATTGAACAACGAAACGTCTTTTTAGTTAATCTAGGTTTACTTTTATCCTCTGGAAGAATTGGAGCAAGAAAGGATTTTAAGGGGACCTTTTTCTTCTTTCAGACGCTTCTTTTCCTTCGGCGAAAATGACTATTTTTTAAAGATCCGCCGTACAAACTCGCGAAATCCATTCTGTGTTTAATTCACTCAAAGCCAGTGAGCACCGCAAGCTTTATTTCGAAGCACATAATGAATGCGAACAACATTATTTTTTTGTCAATCGTGAAATATAGGCTGAACAAATAACAATGTCGAACTCGGAGTCCTAAAGAATGAGAATTCTGATGGAGATGGACGATGGCACTTTTTTGTGGCCACATAAACATACAGCCACTTTCTTCTAACCAAAAAGCCCGCTTCTTACAGCGGGCGAAAACTATTGAAAAGCAAAACTAAAACAAAGACTTCTTGGAGGTAATGGTTGTACGGATTCTGCCATCCATCGAAGTGATGGAGGTATTAATTGTTGTACTTCTTCTTTCCGAAGTAGGAATTTCTGAGAGGGCTGCGACTTGAGAGATTGCATGGTTGACTTCGGTATCGTGAAGAATACCTGACTGTTTTGCAGATTCAAGAGTAGCAGCAACCTCAATTCTTTTTTGCATGGCGAATTTAGCCAATTCTAATTTTGAGCTCTCTGGCAAGTCTGCAACAAGAGAGCCAACTATGTTTTGTAAAGTTAATTCATTGCTCATTTGTTATCGCTTAGAAGGAAGAAAGGATTAAAAATAGAAGAACGATTCCAATTACGTAATACCAGAAATGCGAAGGTTCGTCACGATATATTCTAAATGTAAGGCTTCCGTTACTAAATTTCAATGTAGTCCGAAATTCTCCATATTTATCAGGGTCGTTATAGAAGGCCACCATTTGGTTGAGAATGCCAGGGATGCGGGTTTTAAGTTGCTCATCCAGCTGGTTCTTTTTTTCTGCTTCAACAATGCTGAGAATTGCCTGTGTTGCTGTGGCTTCGTTATCGTAAAGCCAAACAAGGGTTCTTTTAAAATCCGAGGGGGAGCTCTGGCATACGTGCTGTTTGAGGCCTTAAAAACTGGGCTATTTTATTTTGAGCTGTTTGAAGTTGTGGCTCTAACGGTTCCGTTACCAGAAAACGAATATCCTCCTGACCATAGGAGAGATACATTGAGGAAATATATGGCTTGGCAATTAACTCAACTAGCTTTATCTTTTGACTTGTTTCTAGATATTTCGGAGCAATCCTAATGAGCCTTTCTTTAGTCTTGGTTGCAGGAACCACCGAACCGTTTTTCCAATAGAGATGGGTCTCGTTAGCGTATCTTTCGGTATCAGGACCAAAATATCTACCTAATTCAGCAGTGTATTGATACCATTTATAAGAAGGTAAATTAAAAACTGCATCAAGGACGAACCGTTGGGCGTCTCTAGGTAATCTGTAGAAAACGTTATCATTCATATAAAAACAGTTATTACATTTTGTAATAATCCTATCCCCTGGAAATTTCGGAGGTCAATAAGTGAAACCTTGGTGTCACAAAAACCCGCCGTACAAAACCTTACAATGCTCTAACAGTCTCAAGCAGTTTTGGCTAAAAACCTCGCATAAACGTTTTCCCTTAATACCTACACGTTTTATATATCTGACAACTAAAAACTAAACTGTATGGAAAATAAGCACTTATATACAAAAGGTAGATAAATGCCGGAGAAGAACCATCAATTCCTGAGCTTTTTTCACACGACTCTCCCCTAGCGATATTTTTGTTCGGCGAGACGCTTCGGCGTACTCAAAAAATCATTGAGGGCAAGGAATTTAAGTTCGGAGAGTTTGTTTTTGAGCTTATCTCCAGTCTTTTTGTCGGCATTATTTTTTACCTTCTTGCAAGGGGTTTAGGAGCGCTGACTTCATTGGCGTTGGAATTTCCGCGACCATATCTCACTTTGGAACAAAAGCCTTGTCAAGTCGGAATGATTTCCCTGTTTAGAAAGGATTAAGACTCATGCTGTAGGTACTTTATGCCATAAGGCAAAGGTTGGAACGACTTTCCTATTTTGATGGACGTGTACGTGGGTTCAAATTTGTGGCCAGTGAGCCCCAAAGAGATCTTCAAGTGCATCGTTCACTAAAAATCGGCTGGTAAACCCGCAAAGATCGGCAGGACGCCCACCCTTCTTCTCTGTCTCTCTATCTTGCTAAATCTTCTTTCCTAGAAGGAATTGAGTAATCGTTTTTTAAGAGTGAAAAAACTCAGACTTAATGTGGTTAGATGCCGGAAGAAGAGTGATCTCCATGCCAGAAAAGACTACCTTGTGGATCGGCTGCCGGAAAAAGTGGAATGCCAGTCGGAAAATAGTGGATTTTGCAAAAGTGCCATCAACCCTCTCCATCAGAATTCTTACATACAAGCTCTTCTTTTCCAACTTTACCTCCTTAGACCATGATGTAATCGTCCCATTTGGGATATTCCAAAGTGGCTTTTTTGACGGCTTTTGGCTCGACTACCCACAAATGTAAGATCGGAATGAATAAAGTAAGAAGCCTCGTCCGAAAGGACGGGAGTTCATCTCTCAAGGAACAGCAAAAAAATATCCCAGTCACTACCAGACGCAGAATGAGGCGCCTTTAATCACGGTTCACAACCTTCGGAAACGGCGGAATTAGGTAACTCAAGAATGCCGAATTACCTTGGGTGCGTCGCCCGAATTTTTTGGATTTCCTGGCCGGTTTTAGTGAGCGTTGTCGAGCCTCATTTCCTTTTTAGTGTTGCGCAACACGCAACATATAAGTATAATGAATACATTTAATAAGTATATGCGACAATGATTAAAAGCTGGTTCCACAAAGGACTCCAAAAATTCTTTGAAACAGGCTCGAAAGCTGGTATTCAAGCTGCCCATGCAGAGAAACTATCGGAACGCCTATTCTTGTTGAACCGAATAAAAGACGTGCAAGAAATGAACTTACCTTCGTACCGTCTCCACCAGCTCAAGGGGGATAGGAGCGACATCTGGTCTGTAAGAGTCTCCGGCAACTGGCGCCTTACCTTTCAATTTATTGACGGCGATGCTTATGTAATTAATTACGAGGATTATCATTGATGACTACTATGTTCAATCCACCACATCCGGGAAAAATCGTAGCCGAACAACTTGAATTCCTGAATGTCAGTATCCGTGAATTTGCCCGTAACATTGGCGTTGCTCCCAGTTCTGTTTCCAGAATTATCAAGGGGAAGTCCCCTATCACTGCAACAATGGCCGTTCGTTTTTCCTCCGCTCTACCGGGCCCAACACCTGAAACTTGGCTCGCAATGCAGTCAGAGTACGACGCGTGGCAGGCTCGGCAAATTGTAAACACTTCTCTTATCAAGAAATACGAACCTCTTAACCAGCACGCCTAGTCCTCTCCCAGAGAATCCCATGTTTTCTCTTCCGACTTTTATCTTTTATTGCTTTACATCGACTATCACGCCAGGACCAAACAATTTAATGTCAATGTCATGGGGAATGAGAGTTGGATTCTTTAAAGCGCTGCCGTTCAATTTAGGAGTTATTACCGGCTTTTTTGCAGTAATGCTTCTTTGCTGTATTGGATGCGCTGCTTTAAACAGCCTAATCCCGGAAATCATGGGCCCCATGAAAATTTTGGGAACCCTTTATCTGGTTTGGCTGGCATGGAAGATCTTGAAAGCAGTTTATAGTCTTAAGCCATTTGAAATAGATAAGAAAAAAGCCTTTATCTCCGGATTCTGCCTTCAGTTTGTCAACGTAAAAATTATGGTCTACGGCATCGTTTCAATGCAGACCTTTATTCTTCCGCATTTCACGGATCCATGGATATTGGCAGGATTTTCTTTCTTCTTAGCCGCAATGGGTTCAGGCTGCAATTTAATCTGGTCAGCCTTCGGATCCGCCTTTGCTCACCTCTTCTCTCAATACACACGTCCGGTGAATGCGGTCCTGGCTCTTTCTTTGCTTTTTTGTGCAGGTTCTCTTTGGATTTAAGGGAAAAACTAAGATCTCGTAAAACCTCTCCGTCCTTTCGGACGGAGGTTTTTCTGTGAGAGAGTTGCCTCTAGGATCATTCGTCCTTCAGAAGACGTCCGGCAACCTTATTGAAGCCGCCGTCAATGTAAACGGTCTCAGCTGTAATGCCAAAAGATTTTTCCGACAGAAGGAATGCGGCTAAATTACCAACTTCTTCTGTGCTAACTAAGCTTCTTAACAGGCTCAAATCCTTAGCCAGTTTCATCAAAAGTCCGAAATCTTTAATGCCGCTGGCTGCTAGAGTTTTAATCGGTCCGCAAGAAATACTGTTGGCCCGGATGCCTCTTTCTCCAAGATCGGCAGCAATGTAACGGGTAACGGATTCCAGCGCAGACTTGCAGATAGCCATCGTGTTGTAGTTCGGCACAATCTTCTCAGCACCGAGATAGCTCATTGTGATAATAGAAGCTCTCTCTCTAAGAAGCGGACTAAATGCTTTTGCTAAAGCCGCATAGGAATAAACTGAAACATTCATAGCCTGAAGAAAACCTTCTCTGGAAATGCCTTCCAAAAAACTGCCTTCAATGCATTCCCGAGGCGCCCAAGCAATAGAATGAACAAATCCGTCAAAGCCTCCAGACCATTTTTCTTTAAGAGCAGAAGCAGCTGCGTCAATGGAATCATCGGAAGTCACATCCATCTTGATGACATCACCTGCACTGAAATCATTGGCAAAACCTTGAACTCTGTCCTTAAATCTCTCATTGTTGTAAGTAAGCGTCAGTTGTGCACCCTCTTCAAAACAAACCTTGGCTATCCCATAGGAAATAGAACGTTGAGAAGAGATGCCAGTAATAAGTATTCTTTTGCCTTCAAGTAATTTCATAATGCAATTCAAATAATTTAGCCTAGGCTGAACGTTGCCTAGGCGGAATTCTACCAATAGAAAAGACCGAGGTATCGAAATAGCTCGGTCCAAATACAATAACTTTCGAATTAGCCTTCTTTGACTATCTTCTTAATGTCCCACAACCGTTTAAAGGCTTCCGGCATATCGCTCTTAATCAGATCTTTTTGGAAAGAGTGAAGTTTGCGGTACAGGGAAGTCATTTCCTTTCTCGGTGCATATTCTTTATCAACGACTAAAACCTTCCGTAAATTAGGAATGATGTCTTTGAAATCACCTACCGCATAGGCAGCAAAGAGACAGTTGGTCACCACAGCCCCGCCCTTATTCTTGTAACGGACGACTTCGCTGTCCAACATGTCTGATTTGATCTGATTCCATAGAGAGTCTCGACTGCCGCCCTCAGTTACCGTGATTCGGTTCAAATCCACGCCGGCCTTTCTATAGATATCTGTGATTTCCATGTAGTCATAGCCAATGGATTCAAGGACGGAGCGCCACATTACCGCCTGATCATCATCAAGGGTCAACCCCAAAAAGCAGCTGCTCTTCTTTTGCGTCTCATCCTGGCCGCCTGTCAGATATGGGAGGAAAAGAACTCCGTTGCTGCCTGCCGGAACTTTTTCAGCTCTGGCACTAAGATCTGTGTAATAAAGAGCATCATCGGCTTTATGGCATACAGAATCTTTGAACCATCTCAAAGCCAAGCCGCCGGTTCTGATGAAACCCCAGTAAAAATAAGTGTTAGGAAGAGAACCGCTGTTAAAGATGAGATTGTTCCCTTTTTTGCTTAGCTCAGGCACGATGCCGGTGGTCGAAACACAGAACATAGCGCAGGTGCCCGCAACGTCTACGCCTTTTCCCGGCTCGAAATTACCGCATCCAATCATGGACTGCATAGTATCGCCGGCTCCTGCACAAATCTTTGTCCCTTCACGAAGACCTGTGTATTCGGCAATTTCTTTTGTTAAGCCTCCGACAATATCCCACGGCTTGAGAATTCTTGGCATATAGCGCTTATCAATACCTAAGATAGCCAGCTGTTCATCTGACCACTCTTTTTCCATGACCTTGTAGCCAAGGCCCCAACCGGACATTGCTCCCCAGTCGATAAAGGCGTCTTTACCTTTTAATCCGGCCAAATTCATAAGGATATACGGGCAGTTATGAACGAACTTAACACCTTGTTCTTGGAATTTTGTATTGTGCTTGAGAAGCCATCGTGCAAACATAGCCGGGAACATACATGAAGCAACCGGGTTCCCAGTCTCTCTGCCCCAAATGGAAAGATCCTTTTTATTAATGTACTCCACGTCATCCTGAGTACGGCTGTCGAGATAGTTAATATAAGGAGTGATAGCCTTCCCTTCGGCATTTACACCGGCGATACCGCAGATAACGCCGTCGCCCATAATCGAAACAATATCTTTGGGATCTCGGCCGATTTCTTTTAAATCCTCTGCGCAGCGCTTAATGCATTTAAGAGTGACTCCCAAGAAATCATCCAAATCCATCTCTACCCAACCGGGGTTAGGATATCGGAAACTGGTCGGAAGACTTTGTGAGGTAAGACACTCTAATTTTTCGTCATAGACAGAAACTTTGACGCTCTGTGTACCGGCATCAAAACCGAGATATAGATTTCCCATAAGATTGCTCCGTTTTCTTTCTATTATATAGCCGAGCCTTTTGTCTACAGCCTCAGGACATACAAGGCAACGGCTAAGGACAATCACTCATTGTGCTGCTATTCTTCGTATGGAATCGGATCTTTTACCCCGTTTTCTTCAAATGCTTTCAAACGATCAAGACAAGTTCCGCATTTTCCACAGGCTTTTTCATGTCCTTCGTAACAGGACCAAGTAAGCTCAAAAGGAACCTTCAGCCTTAATCCTTCTTTGATAACACGCGCTTTATTGAACTTCACCAAAGGAGCAGCAAGCTTAACCAATCCGTAGGTTCCAATGGAAATGGCTTGATCCATCGCTTGGGTAAATTCCGAAGAACAATCGGCATAGGCTTGGCCGGCTGCATCATCTGCATGAGCACCAATCCAAATTTCACAATCTTCTTCCGGGTAAATTGACTGGGCTAAAGCAGCGGCCGAAGAAAGCATCAAACCGTTCCTAAAAGGGATATAAGTCGAAACCTTACCTTCCCCTTTTTCCGCAATTTGATCGGCATAGCTTTTATGTTCGATGGATTGAGTGCTGTTTTTTAGAAGGGAACAGTCACTAAATTTGAGAATGTTTTCAAGGCTGAGAACAAAATGCTTTAACGAATAAAAATCGGCAATCTTCTGAGCACTGATAAGTTCTTTGTCGTGCTTTTGTCCGTATTCAAAAGAAACCGTCGCTACATTTTCTCTGCCAAGTTTTTCAACGGCAAGTGCGACACAAACTGTACTATCTGCTCCGCCGCTGGAAAGGACTAGCGCTTTCATCTTTGCTCCTCATACCGTAATTGGGCTGATTTTAGTCCTTCTTCCGGCTGCGGCTTACTTTCCAAACAAGGAAGCAAAAAATCCTTTCTTCGAATACGGTTCAGAATGACCGCCAAGGAAGCTGTAGCCGGTCTTCTCAATTTCAGCCTTTATTCGTCTCATATCCGGCTCACTCTGGCTGATGATCTTGATCTCGGCTTTTTTATAAGACGCATTGATCTTGGCATCCGGACAAATATTTCTAATCACATCTTTCAAATGCGATTCGCACATGGGACAGGCCATGCCTTCAACTTTAAGTGTCGTTTCTATCATGATTAATTGAGAATAATTATCATGCTCAATTATAAAAATTTGCCTTTCGTTTTTCAACAATTCAGTAACTATTAAGTTATCATTTGCATAATCACACCGCATAAGCATTGATGTGAAGACCTTTAGTTTTCTATTAGTTTGAATGAATAGCAAATGATTCCGTTTCGTATGTTTATCTCTTATCCCCTCTGCTACGCTTTTGAGAGGACGGTAATACGATCTCAAACTTTTGAGAAAACCTGGTCAAATATGCGTCCGCACCTGGAAAAAGGCATTGAGCTTATTGCTCAGGAAGCCCACCCTGAAGGACGCTCTCTCGTTCGTAAATACGTTTACCAAGAACCGGCTGTCCGCAGAGTCGTTAATGACTGCCTGCGGGAAATCTTTTCAACCGATATCATGTGCATGGTCTCTCAGATCCAGAACAATCATCGGAAAATAGCCGCTCGTAAAAAAGAAATTATCGAATGGGAGAAAGATCTTATTGGCAGTCCCAAACGGTCTTGGAATCCTTTGAACGCTTCCGTTCCTCAGCTCAAAGAAAAGATCGAGCGCAATAAAGTAAAAAATGCTGCTGACGAGAAACAAAATCAGGCTTTAATTGATTCTTCCTTGGAGAAATTAAAAGCAAGAGGCGTAAAACTTAATAAAGCCCAACTTGAGGGGTTGATAAATACGGCTGACGGAGAAGATGTGGCTGCGATTATGGCTACGGCTGACTCCATTCGCTTAATTTTCCAAAAAATGGATTCTCAATTAAAGTCCGAGGGGGCGACACCCGAGCTTTCAAAGAGCTATGCCGGCTTCTATATGATGTGCTGCCGTCTTTATATTGAAGCCATCGACCGAGCACTACTTAAAATTGAAAAGTTTTACTTGCCCCGTGTCTGTGGCATAGAGAAAAATGCGGCTAAACAGATTCGCTCAGCAGAATCTAAACTGGGCCACTCCAGAATTACTCAAGAGCAAAAGGACATTTTGAATAAGAATTGCCTCATTAATGAACAAATTATTGAGGTTGCAAAGTTCTATACAAAGCACTTGAATACAAGGGCTAAAGATTTGCTCGAACTCAAAGAAAAAGCCGAATTAAATTACGATATTTCTTTGAATACTTTCTTCACAATGAAGGCAGGAGCCGACCTTTCTCTACTGATGAAAAACTCGGAACAAGATTTAACGAGAATCTTTGAATTTGAGATGCCAAGTCCGGCCGCTCTTTACGATGTAGGCTTCGGTGAACAGTTCACCGCAGTTACCAGGCAGCTTCAACAAGACTAGTCTGCTTTCTCTGGATTAAGAGACACACAGAGAATTTGGCCCGAGCTTCGTTTCTCGGGCCGATTAGTTTTTGTCTAACAGAGAGTGATTTCTTTCCAGATATCTTCAGCTCTTAACTTCTTACCGCCTTTCCGATCTTGGTACTCAGTATGAAGAAGTTCGTGAGCCAGATGAGAATTCGGCTCTCCCAAATACTCTTTGTACAGCTCTTTAATCATCGGGTTGTTATGAGACTGTCTTAAAGAATGTTCCTCATCGATGGTCGTCAGAACTTTAGTACGTTCCAAGTTAAACGGATGGTAGTCTCCGGCCTCTCTCGGCGTTCCTCCGCCATTGATGCAGCCGCCGGGGCAAGACATTACTTCAATAAAATCAAAAGGACTCTTTCCGCTGAGAACTTCATCCGCAATATAGTCTGCGTTAGCCAAGCCATGAACCACGCCGATTCTTAACGGAGATTTACCCTCACCCAGGTCAATGGTCAACTCCTGTTCCACATGAGGATGCTCGCTCGTTTTGAACTGAATAGAATTCACATTTTTACCGGTCAATACGTAATAAACGGTTCTTGCCGCTGCTTCAGCCACTCCCGCAGTTTTACCGAAAATTACAGCCGCTCCGCTTCCTTTGCTCATAAACGGAGTATCAAAATCCTGGCCTTCCAGTTTTCTAAGATCAATGCCTTTTCCTTTCAAAAGTTTGGCAAATTCTCTAACGGTTAAAACCAAATCAACATCGGGAACTGCGTCTTTGGCTAGTGCTTGTCTCGCCGCTTCATCCTTCTTGGCCGTACAGGGCATAATGGAAATAGAACGGATTTTCTCTTTTGGAATACCTGTTTTTTCCGGTAGCCAACTCTTGATTAAAGAACCCATTACCGCCTGCGGAGAACGGGTAGTTGAAATATGAGGAATCAGCTCGGGCTTATGCAGTTCAACAAAGTTAATCCACGCAGGACAGCAGGAGGTAAACATTGGGAGAACAGCATTTTTATCATTAAGGCGATTCAGCAGTTCCGTACCTTCTTCCATAATAACCACATCGGCGGAGAAATTAGTATCCAGAACACAATCAGCTCCGGCTTTTTTCAAGGCTTCTACGATTTTTCTCTCAACGTTCACACCGGCTGAAAATCCAAACTCTTCTCCCAAAGTAGCTCTCACGGCCGGAGCAAATTGAAATACGGTATAAATTCCCGGATCCGTCAAATAATCATTGGCAACATCCACTTGGTCACGAGCCTGGAGTGCTCCGGTTGGACATACGACCGTACATTGACCGCATCGAACACAGTTATCCGATAACGCCCAAGGTTTCCCTTCTCTTAACCCGGCAGCTCGGTCCCTGCCGGCGCCTTTCATGGTCAATACATAGAGACCTTGAACTTTACCGCAGACTTCAACGCATCTTTCACAGCGAATGCATTTGTTTGGATCCAGCCAAATCGCCCGGTCGGAATAATCTTCTTCCTTCGCTACCTTGTAGGAGCCTGGAGCAATGCTCTTCTTCAAGTCCAATTTCTCTGCCAAATCCAAGAGTTCACACTTCCCATGTCTATCGCATCCCATGCAATTCATATCATGATCTGCAAATAAAAGGGCCAACTGCTTTCTTTGCGCCTGACGTACTTCAGGAGAATCAGTGCGAATTTCCATTCCGTCTTCTAAGCCGGTCTTGCAGCTTGTCGACAGCACTTCTCTTCCGTCAGGATATTTAATTTTTACGATGCATAAACCGCAGGAACCGGGAGTACTTTCCAATGTCGGATAAGCACAAAGAGTCGGAACAAAAAATCCAAGTTTTCTTACCGCTTCTAATACTGTAAGCTTTTCTGTAAAGGTAAAAGGAACCCCATTAATCAATGCTTTCATTATCTTTCCCTTCGTTTACTTAGCGGTTTTTCCAATTGGATTGGCTGTTTCAACCAAAAGTACCCTGTAGCAGCGCATGCATCTTTCGGCTTCTTCTTTTGCCTGATCGTCGGTAAGGCCCAACTCAACTTCTTCAAAATTATCCGTTCTGTTTAAAGGCTCCAATTCCGGAATTACTGTGCGGGAAGTGGAAATTACCGGCTTGCATTCAGCAGCATCTTCAAATAGACCTGCTGACTTAATCATGTCGCTCACTCTTTGTCTCTTATCAAAGGAGAATTTTTCGCCTTCCAGATACTCTTGAATTCGCTGAGCTGCTTTTTCTCCCTGTGCCATAGCTTCAATAAGTGAACGTGGGCCAACTGCACAGTCGCCGCCTGCAAATACTCCCTTCCTTGAAGTTTCTAAATTCTCATTGACGGCAATAATGGAATCTCGTTTACCTAATTCAAGCTTATCTGCGTCGACAAATAATTCTTTTTCGAGTTTTTGCCCGATAGCGGCAATAACTTTTGAACAAGGAATAACAAACTCAGAGCCTTCAATTTCAGTCAGCTTTGATTTTCTGGAATTCGGATCGCCCTCAACCTTCAGTTTGCAGCAAAGTAAACCTGTCACCTTGCCGTCTTCTATAACCAACTGCTTTTGAGCTGTCAGCCAATGAAAAGAAACGCCTTCTTGATGAGCTTCATGAAGTTCGACAGGATCGGCCGGAGATAGTTGTTCCGTTCTTCTGTATACGACAGAGACTTTGCCCGAGCTGATTCTGACTGCCGTTCTGCAGCAGTCCATAGCTACGTTTCCGCAGCCGACAATTACAGTGTCTCCCTCATAATGAAGAGGTCTTCCTTTAGAAACTGATTTTTCGACTTGACGCAGAAACTCTATTCCGTCGGTATAGCCGACGATTTTCTCTTCGTCTTCAGGAAAACCGAGTTTCGTACCCTTAGCACATCCAACACCGAGAAATACTGCTTTATATCCGTCGCTGAATAAATCATCTATCGAAAAATCTTTTCCAAACTCTCTTTCGAAAAGAACACGTCCTCCGAGATTTTCGATAACTTTACTTGTTTCGCTGGAGAGCAAATCCTTAGGAAGGCGATATTGCGGAATACCTGTTAAGGCCATTCCGCCTGCCCTATCTTTGCTTTCAATAATATCAACCGGATAACCGGCAAGAAGCAAGTGGTAAGCACAGGTAATTCCTGCTCCACCCGCACCAATAACCGCTACTTTAGGTTTATTTTGCGGGGCGCGCCTTGGTTTGAAAAGATGATCTACGGACTCACCGAGAGAATCTGCTGCATAGCGCTTCAGATTTTTAATATCAACGGGGCCCTCAAGCTTTCTTCTTCGGCATGCAGACTCACAGAAATGAACACATACACGTCCGCACGATCCAACTAGCGGATAGTTTCTTAAAAGAACCCCGGTGGCTAAATCCGATCTGGACTCCTTAATGTAGTCAATATATCTGGGAATATTAACCTTCGCAGGGCATGCTTCGATACAAGGCGCCGTAACAACGGAAAACTGATCTGCTGATGTGTAGGGCACGTTCTTTTTTAGGTCTTCAGGGAAAAATTTTAGAGCTCCGAGGAGAGAAACCGGAACGGTCTGACCTACTCCGCAGAAGCTGCTTTCAGCCATTAGTGTGCAAACCTCTTCGATGACCTTCCAGTCTTTCTCTGAGAGACTATGTTTATCTTCAGAGGCCTTCTTTAATAAGTCATAAACGAGTGCGGTTCCGTTTCTGCAAGGAGTACACTTGCCGCAGGAATTCTCGGAGGCCTTTTCCCAGTAATCTCTTAGAACCTTAATCAAGGAGACTTCAGGGTTGAAAATAATGAAGCCTCTATGGGAAACAAACGCATCTACAGGATTAGAGCCGTCAAAAAATTCGAGCTCCTCAATATTAAGGGTCGCCGGCAGCTCTTCTAAACTCGCATTTCGTAAATCAAATGGCTCGCCGTCCCAAAAACCGTAACATGTCTTCATAACTTAGCCGATGAGGATGTGTTTTCAAATTATTTCTAAATATTACTATCCTTTACTATCCTTCTACTGACTCTTTCTTATAAGTTGAAAGTTGATTTTACTATGTGAAAAAAGTTAGGGATTTTTCTGACCAATGTTTCTACTTATTTTGAAAACATTCGGTCGCAAACGACATATTCCATCCTCTAAAGGATCTCGGAGCCCAATATGCACATAATCAGATTCAAATTCTGTTTTGGGCAATAGAATTATTAGAAAAGGAGAATTTTATGAAAGTCGGCGTTGCATTAGGGAGCGGATCTGCCAGAGGTTTTGCACATATCGGTATATTGGAATACTTGCAGGAAAGAGGTGTACACGTCGATGTTGTTGCAGGAACTTCCATCGGTGCTATTGTCGGGGCTTCTTACGCATGCGGCAACCTAGACAGACTCAAGGCTCAAGCTTTAAATATTAACCGTTTGAACTGGACGGCATTTTTCAATCCAAGTTTTTCTTTCGACGGTTGGATTAACTTAAAACATATGCAAATGTTTTTGGTCAAATCCGGCATTCCTAGAAAAATGAACATTGAAGATTTAAAAATGCCCTTTGGGACGGTTACCTGTGATTTGAATACAGGTAAAGAGCTATGGGTGACGGAAGGTCCGGTTTTTGATGCGGTTTGGCCTTCCATGGCAATGCCCGGAGTTTTCCAGCCCGTATTAAATAAAGAAAACCGTTGGTGTATCGACGGAGGAATTGTCAATCCTGTTCCAGTTTCTTTGTGCCGTGCTTTGGGCGCGGATGTGGTCATCGCCGTTAACCTAAACAGCGATTTGCTCACAAAAAATAGAAATCCTCGAGCTGAACAAAAGAAAAAACCAAGTGAGATTTACAAATTAGTGCAAAAGGCAAAGAAGCTAATCCCTGCAAAATATCAAAAAGAAACCCTCCAAAACGATATGCCTGAACCGCCGGATTTCTTCGAAACGATAGCTTCCTCCATCAATATTGCTCAGGACAGAATAACTAAAACACGTTTAGCCGGAGATCCTCCGGAGGTAACGATGCAGCCAAAACTTTCCAGAATCGGTTTGTTGGAGACTTACAGAGCGGAAGAAGCCATCGCCGAGGGAAGACGGTGCTGCGAACTAGCCTTTCCGCAAATTAGAGATGCCTTAGATCTGGTGCAAGTCGAGGAAGGAGAAAAGTAGTTCGGATTCTCATATTTAACGAAAAATTAAGCCTGTCGGTGGTTCGGACAGGCCTAATTTTTATTTATTTTTGTGGTTGGCTAGCAGATACAAAATACCCACTAGGACAGCACCTCCAACAATATTTCCCAATGTCACAGGCACTAAGTTATTAATAAAGAAATCACTCCAACCTACAGCTAGTGCTTTAGCTTCTCCTGCATTAACTAAAGCGATATAACGAGCATCGGTTCCGGTAAAAATGCCAAGAGGAACGAAGAACATATTAGCTATACAGTGTTCCATACCCAAAGCCACGAATGCCATTGTCGGGAACCAGAGAGCGACCACTTTTCCGATAACCTCAGTGCTTGCAGCGGCTGCGAAAACCGCTAAGCAAACCAACCAGTTGCAGCCGACTCCCCGGACAAAAGCAGACATCCAATCTAAAGAACATTTGGCGTTAGTTAGGTTCACGATGCTTTTTGCCCAGGGAAGCGTTCCGCCTGCACTTTCAAAAATGAGACCGGAAGAAAAAGCAATGACATAAGCAACGAACAGTGCCCCCACAAAATTACCAACCCAAGCAGCACTTCCTGCAAGAAAGGACTGTCCGACAGAAATTTGACCTCTAAGTTTTGCCGTTGTTAAGGTCATGCAGCTGCCGGTAAAAAGGTCTGCACCGCATAAAACGACAAGCATCAAACCGAGCGGGAAAACTGCACCGAAAATAAGCTTTCCCACTGCTCCCCACGACTCCCAAGGGAGTACTAGACCGACCCTTATCGCTAAAAATCCGCCGATAGCAATGTACATACCGGCTAAGACGGTATTTGCAATCCGGGAAATTAAATTTTGAGAGGCTTTAGAAACCCCCATGTTGACAGTTGCTTCTAAAATTTGAGCGGATGACAAAGTCGCCATCTGGTTCTCCGAAGAATAAGGAATTGAATCAATTGAATTTATCGAGCGCATTATACGGTTTACCTCTCCGGAAATAAGGAATTCCCGGAGAGAATTCAAAGCTTTAAAACAAAAAATCGAACTTTGAATCTTTATGCACGAAACGGAGATTTAATTCTTTTCCAGGTCCTCTAGGCTGGACTCACCGCATAATAGGACCAATCTTTGACAAAATATAGAAAATATTAGTTACACTGTAACCACTCTAATGACTTCTTGAAGAGCTCAAAAATGACTAAAACAATGCTTTCTATAATCCTGGCTCTTGGTTTTGCTTCAGTTGTTGCGGCTGCTCCGAGAGTGGAAACTCCACCCTCCATTGATTCTAAAGACAATATTTCCGGGGGCACGTCTGAGAAAAAAGTAGCACGCATAACAGCTAAAAAAACTGACGCAGTCACTAAAGAAGAACTTGAACAAGCTAAGAAAGATATTGAAGCCGCAAAGGTTCGTCAGAAAGATCCGAGATTCTGGCCAAAGACCAAAATTGAAGAGACCGTCAACAATAACAATGTTGTTACTGAAGTCAAGGTCACTCCAATGAGTACTCAAATCCCTTACACCATGACTCGTGAGCAACCTTCCAATCAATCTAAGAACGGAACCAGCGGCGACAATACCATGAGCGTTCCAAAATTCATTAATTTCGGTTTTTAAGAATGGCTGTATTTACTCCTCTCTCTGAAGAAGACATAAATAATTTTCTAAAGAATTACGACATCGGTGATTTAGTTGAGTACAGCGGAATCCTCTCAGGCATTGAGAATTCCAACTTTTATGTGACGACCACAAAAGGCCGATATGTCCTAACTGTCTTTGAAAGACTTAACGAAACTCAGATCCCTTATTATCTGAAACTTCAAAAACATCTTTTAGATAAAGGACTTTCGGTAAGTGGTCCCATCACGGATAAAAACGGGCACCTGTTTTCTTCGTTGAAAAATAAACCGGCAAGCATTGCTCCTTGCATTAAAGGAGAATACGTTGATCAACCAAATGCTCAGGCCTGTAATCAGATGGGCAAAATGCTTGCAGAAATGCACCTTGCCGTAAAAGATTTTCCTTTAACTCAAGAAAACACAAAAGGTTTAGCCTTCTGGGAATCTTCCCTTCCCTCTCTGAAGCCATACATGCCCGAAGAGCTTTTTGAATATCTGAAAAAAGAAATTCATCGGCAAAAAGAATTAATGAATTCGCAGGCTTACAAAGAGCTTGAAGCAGGCGCGGTTCACGCAGACCTTTTCAGAAATAATTCACTTATTGAAATCAATGGAGACGAGCAAAACCTCGGCGGAGTCATTGATTTTTACTTCGCCTGCAATGCTCCGTTCCTATACGACCTTGCCGTTACCCTTAACGACTGGACGATAGATCAAGAAACCGGAGAATTCCTTCCAAAGGAAACTCAAGCATTTTTGGAAGGATACAACTCAGTGAGAAAACTAACGGAAAAAGAACACTCTCTTTGGCAAGACATGCTTTCGGCCGGGGCTCTTCGCTTCTGGGTCTCTCGTCTTTATGACTTTTACCTTCCGCGTGAAGCCAGTATGTTGAAGCCTCACGACCCGAGACATTTCGAAAGAATATTGAAATTGAGAAGAGAAGCGGATCCGAAAGATCTTCCTTGGATCTAGTCTGAGGTTCAAATTTTCAAGCAGGCAGATTAACCTCTGCCTTTTTTGTTACTGATTTTTCTATTCTGAAATTTCTGACCTTTGTAAAAACAGTATGATAACGAAAGGTTTACTTTGGACTTTTTATGAACAAAAACTATAATCTCCCCGCTTCTACGGGACTTGTGTGGCTTAAGGCCGGATTCAAAATCATGAAAACAGCCCCTGTAGCCACCAGCGGCATCGTCGCCTTTTACTTATTGCTGATGCTTGTAGCAGGAATGCCGGGCGCTCTGCTAAACGTACCTTTCATTGATATTTTATTAAGCGGCCTGGTGACACCTTTTGGAGCCGTTGCAATTGCTAGTTGCGGCAGAGATGTATCCAAAGGAATAATCCCGACAATATTTCAATGCTACGGAGAATGTTTCAAAAACACCTCCGTCCGTAACAAACTCCTGCTCTTGGGGCTAATCTATGGAGTTTGCGTTATTTTGATCAGTCTTGTTTTTTCTTGGCTCTCCGCAGAGGACATCGCTAAGTGGTTCAGCAAAGACGGAAAGCTTCTTCCTAATGAGATAGTGTCCAACTTTCCTTGGGCTGCCGTCCTCTTTGGCTTCGTTTTCTATACCGCCCTTCTTTGCGTAACCTGTTTTTCTCCAATGCTCATTGCTTGGAAAGGAATGCCGCTTGGAAAAGCTTTCTTCTTCAGCCTCTTTGTCTGTTTGAAGAACGCCGGCGCTTTTATCGTTCTCGGACTTCTGCTGGCTTTAATCGCAACTTTCGGCACCACTTCCTTAAGTGCTTTGGGTGCAATCCTCGGCATTAATTCCGTCCTGGTCGTACTTTGGGGCCTTTTCATCACCTGTTGGTCCTATTGCACCCTTTGGCCTATTTGGTCCAGTATTTTCGGAGACCAAGACAGCCAAATCGTTTCTTAAACAAAATGAAACCATTTTCACTAATTTACGGTATTCGTTATTTGAAGAAATCAGTAAGCTTTACATAGATTTATTGGAGAAATTAATGCGTAAATTCTTACTAGGGGCCATCCTTTTATCAATGACAGGTTTGGCTTCTGCTGTGACTGTTGAAGATCTGACTTCCACTTCTTCTTGGATGCCTGCTACTGACTCAGTTCCGTCCTGCGACATTCCTGCGACTATCACTTTCAAAAAGAACGGTAAGCTCAATTCCGAACCTGGCTGCAACAGCCTTTTCGGTGATTATGTTATCGGCGATAACGACAAACTCGAATTCGTCAACATGGGAATGACGAGAAAGCTTTGCGCTAAACAGTATATGGACTTAGAAGCAAGCTTCACCGACCTTCTGAACAAAACCAAGTTCGCTAAGAAGGACGGTAAATATCTCATCTTGTTTGATGCGGATAAAAAAGAAATCGGACGTCTGGAGCCTGAGCGTTCCGGCTCCTGCAGCTAAATTTTTCTTAAAGAGCGAAGCCGGCGGCTTCGCTTTTCTTTAGTGTGCGGCTTCCCAATTCTCTCCCACACCAACCTCAGCAATTAATGGTACGTGCAATTCAGCAACTGAGGACATAATTTCCGGAAGTCTCTTCTTCACAACCTCCACTTCTTTATCCGGCACTTCCAGAATCAATTCGTCATGAACTTGGAGAACCAGCTTACTTTCTAAGTTTTCTTTTTGCAGCCAGTCTTGAACGGCAATCATTGCCATTTTGATGAGATCAGCGGCTGTTCCCTGCATCGGAGCATTAATAGCCGCGCGTTCAGCAGCTGCTTTTCTTGCGCCGGAAGCCTGCAGCTCCGGAATTTCCAATCTTCTTCCGAACACTGTCTGGATATATCCTTTTTCCAGGGCATGCCGTCGTGTATCCTCCATGTACTTGGATACTCCCGGATATCTTTGGAAATAACGGGCGATATAGTTCTTAGCATCATGGCGATCAATATTTAAATTCTTTGCTAACCCGAATGCACTCATGCCGTAGATCAAACCAAAATTAATCACCTTAGCTATTCTTCTTTGATCCGGGGTGACAGCTTCCAAAGGTTCGGAGAATACTTCCGCAGCTGTTGCCCTATGAATGTCTTGGTTTTTCTTAAATGCTTCGGTAAAACCTTTATCTCCTGATAAATGAGCCATGATTCTCAATTCGATCTGAGAGTAATCGGCACTGATAATTTTCTTCCCCGGGCCTGCGATAAAGGCTTCCCTCACCCTTCTTCCCTCCGGTGTCCTTACAGGAATATTCTGCAAGTTCGGATTAGTCGAAGACAATCTTCCGGTAACGGCCACCGCCTGTTCAAAGGTCGTATGAACCCTTCCATCTCGAGGAGAAATTTGAGTAGGCAACTTTTCAGTATAGGTAGAAATAAGTTTGGTCAGAGCACGGTATTCCAGCGCAATTTTGGCCAAAGGATAATCCAGTGCAAGTTCTGAAAGAACTTCTTCGCTTGTAGAATAATTTCCTGAAGCGGTCTTTTTCGGGGGTTTGCCGTTGATGAGAACTCCCAACTTATCAAAAAGAATCTCTCCGAGTTGTTTCGGACTAGCCAAATTAAATTTCTCTCCGGCAATAGTCTCTCCTTTCTTTGACAGTTCGGATGCTTTTGCTTGAAGTTCCGCTGTCTGCTTTGCCAATAACTGTTTATCGATCAACACACCGTTTTGTTCCATTCTGAACAAAACACGGCTCGTCGGCATTTCGATTTCACGGTATATCTTTTGAAGATTCGGATCCTTTTCTATCAGTCCGCAGAATAAATCGGATAAGTGTGCCCCGACGTATGAACGCTCCATCGCAAATTTTGCGCAAGACAAAGTATCTACTTCGCTAAAAGTTTTCTTTTTAACGCCCTTGCCCAATAGGACATCTTCGCTCTGCAGCTCAAACTTAAGCCAATTGTACGAAAGCTTTTCAATGTAATGGGTTCGATGAGCTTCCAGAACATAATTCTGAAGTAAGACGTCTTCTTTTATACCGTTGAACTCGATGCCTATGTCGGCCAAAACGTGTGCTATGTATTTAGCGTCATAGCAGCTCTTTTCAAAAGCCGGATCAGAAAGCCACGAACCGAATATTTGCGTAAACTCTTCAGGCGTAATACCTTGAGGATCAACCCAATTGGTACTCACCGGGACGAACCAGTTTTTACCTGTATTCCACCCGACTGCGATCCCGCGCAAAGTGTATGTAAAATCTTTGAAATCGGCTAGCACAAACAAGAAAGGAAGCTTGCCCTCTTTGCTCTGAGAACAAATCTCTTCAACAAGATGCTTTGCTTCTTCCGGAGATTCAATTGTTTGCTGAGAGAACTCTGCCAATTGAACTTCTTTCTCTGCCGAATTGGAAAAAAGATCCATTTCATCTGATGCCTCTTCGTCAGATTTCTTGGAATCTGTTTTAATTGAACCGCTCTTGGGCTCATCTTTCAGATCTTTGAGAAAAGCGCGAAATTCCAGGCGTTCATAAAGTTCTTTCAGAGCCGAAACATCTGGCTCTTTAATTTTTAGATCTTCCAATGAGTTAACTTGAGAAGAAATATCGGCATCCTGCTTGATTGTCACCAAAGCTTTAGCAACCGGCAAAAAGGCCAAAGACTCTCGAAGGTTGTCACCAATCTTCCCTTTTACCGCAGAAGCGTTCTCAATAATATTTTCCAAGGATCCATATTCTTCAAGCCACTTGGAAGCTGTTTTCTTACCGCATTTCGGAACGCCGGGCACATTATCAATTTTGTCCCCCATCAATGCGAGGTAATCAATAATTTGTTTTGGAGGTACACCGAATTTTTCCTTAACCCCTTCAATATCGAGCCAAGTATTTTCTGTACCCATCGTGTTAATCAAAACAACGTTTTCCGTGACAAGCTGAGCATAGTCTTTGTCTCCGGTCGCTATGACGACTTTACATCCCGCTTCTCCTGCAGACTTCGCAATTGTTCCGATAGTGTCATCTGCTTCGATACCGTCAACTTGAATCAGCGGAATACCTTGCTTTCTAACTGCATCAAAAACATCGGGAATTTGCAGCTTAAGATCTTCGGGGGTTTCTTCTCTATTGGCTTTATAGTCCGGATAAATATCGGAGCGGAAGGTTTTTCCTTTCGGGTCAAAAACGCAAGCCACATAGTCCGTAGGGACATCTCGTCTTAATGCCCTAAGCATCGAAAGAAAGCCTCTCGTGGCTCCGGTTGGATGCCCTGACTTCGTATTAAGAGGAGGCAGGGCAAAGAAAGCCCGGAAAAGAAAGTGCGATGCATCGATTAATAGTATTGTTTTGCTCATATGTTTTCCTTGCGGACTATTTAAGAGATAGTTCAAACTCGATCTGCATATATTAATAGTTCAAATCCTATTCACAATCTTCAAAGATTCATTTAGAGACAGGCCAAGATGAGCGGCTAGAAAAGGATTTGGTCGCCGGCAGAAACCATAATTGACATCCTCCTCTTCGTGAACGAAGAGGATTCCCTACCACCACTACAACAG